>SESB01000899.1_pt1 | contig 20888 bp, 18 predicted proteins | sample 3171441 | NCBI WGS metagenome assembly SESB01 (sample SAMN06051867, study PRJNA518727) | freshwater metagenome | biome: subpolar coniferous forest; feature: holomictic lake; material: water; isolation source: holomictic Lake 227, 6 m depth | place: Canada: near Kenora, Ontario | collected... | reverse complement strand
ACCCTGAGGACATTCACATCTTTTTTATTCCTAAGTTTCATTTTATTTTCTATTGCAGTTTCTGCACAAAAGAGTTATCCAAAATCAACCGGAGAATACAAATATGTGGTAGAAGGTTTCGATTGGGGCCCGGCTGTAAATAAAGTGATCCTATCGCTTGATGATACCACATCTAAAGTGAACGTAAATGATTTCACCGTATTTGTAACACGCAAATCGGGTGAAGGTGAGATGGCTGCTGAACCAGTATCTGGTCAACGCAATATTGTAACCGCATACATTTCTGATGATCGTGCAAACAAAGTAGCTAATGGAAAAAATATCACATTGATATTAGCTGTTGGGCCTACTATATCTATTGGATCTCCATTTCAATATTCATGGAAGAAAGGGAACCAGTGGGTAGATTACCAATTCAATGTGATAAAAAATAATTCCCTTGAAGTATGGAATAAATCAACAGGTAAAATCATGCCGTTGGTGGATCTATTTGATCTGAAAGGAAAGTTTGTTTATAATGATAAATTAACGATGTCGTATGCATCCTTTGCACCATCCAATAAAAAAGATAAAGCACCATTGATTATTTGGTTACACGGAGGTGGAGAAGGTGGATTTGACCCAACTACTGCATTACTGGGAAATAAAGCAGCCAACTATGCATCAGAAGCCATCCAATCAGTATTTGATGGAGCTTATGTACTGGTTCCTCAAAGTCCTACATTTTGGATGCAAAACAGTCAGGGTACCTATACTACTGGAAAAGTTAATGATGTATATAATGAGGCCCTGATGGCATTGATCAAAGATTATGTAAAAGCAAATCCTACCATTGATGCGAGTAGAATTTATGTAGGTGGCTGTTCGAATGGAGGCTATATGTCTCTAAAATTAATTTTGTTACACCCAGAATATTTTGCCGCTGCTTACATCAGTTCTTTGGCCTATTCAGCCGAATACATAACAGATGCAGAGATCCAGAAAATTAAAAACATTCCAATTTGGTTTGTTCATTCTAAAGATGATGGAACCACAAAACCAAATGAAACTGTTGTACCAGTTTACAACAGATTAATGGCTGCTGGTGCAAGAAATGTTCATTTTAGTTTTTACGATCACGTGAACGATATTACCAATCTATATGGTGGCAAGGGATATGAGTACCCTGGGCATTGGTCATGGGTATATTTACATGAGAACCTGCCAAGAAAAGACTTCAATGGCAGTTTAGTGAAAGTAAATGGCAAACCAGTAACCATCATGGAATGGATGGCTGCGCAACAAACAATTACTCTTACAAAAAAATAATTGAAAATAAACCGATTAATGCTTCTCTCCTTTCACCATTTTAAGAGTATGTAAAATTTGAGGGAACAACGCATCGAAATATTCTTTAGCTGCTTTGGTTGATCCGGGGAAACTTAATACCAAAGTTTCTCCGATCATCCCAGCGACACTTCTGGATAGCATGGCATAAGGCATTCTTTCTTGTCCATAATTTCTTGCCTGTTCCATCACACCTGTCAATTCTTTTTCCAGAAGAGGTTGTATCGTTTCTGGAGTTATATCCCTGGGTGATACACCTGTGCCTCCTACAAAAATCAAAACATGGTTGGCTTGATTTGTATATAGTTTAATCTGCTCTTCAATGGCTTCTTTTGTGTCGGGTATAATATGATAGTTGGAAGTTGCGATAGACAAGCCTTTTAGTTTATCTATTAATGCCAAACCTGCTTTATCCTCTGCTAATTTCTGAGAAACTGAATCAGAACAAACAATTACCGAAGCGGTAATTTGATGATCCGCATTGATCTTGAAATCGGATTTGCCGCCTTCTTTACTTACTAAACGTATGTTTTGGATTTCTACTTGCTTATCAATCGGTTTAAGCATATCATACAATGTAAGTGCTGCCACAGATGCACCATGCATGGCTTCTACTTCCACACCAGTTTTATAAATGGTGTGTACTTCCACAAAAATTTCTACCGCCAATTCAATGACCGAAAATCGAACGTCTGCATACTCAATAGGAATTGGATGACAATCAGGAATAATATCACTCGTTTTTTTAATTGCAAATAATGCAGCCACTTTTGCGAAAGAAAACACATCTCCTTTCGGGACCAAGCCCTGTTCAATTGCTCTGATCGTTTCTTCTTTAGAAACCTTCACAACAGCAGTGGCAATGGCTTTGCGAAGGCTATTTGATTTATGTGTGATGTTAACCATATTATTTATTTTCTTTCCAAACAGTGCTTTGATCCTGATAAATTTCTTTCCCCCAGATTGGCAATTCAAATTTAATTGCTTCAACCAATTCATTACAAGCATCAATAGCCATTTTCCGATGCCTGGATGAGGTAAAAACAAAAAGACAAATTTCCCCAACTAATACATTACCCAAACTATGGTATACATGCATACAGGTTAATTCGTATTTAGCAAAAATCCTTTGCCTGATTTTATGCATTTTTTCCAATGCCATTTCCTGATAACAAGTATATTCAATGGAAGTTACTTGTTTCCCATCTTTTTCATCTGCACGGACCTGCCCGAGAAATATACTGTGAGCTCCAATATTTGTTTTGGAAGCATGACTTTGAATCGAGTCTGCAATCTTTTGCGATGAAATGGCACCCTCCACAAATATGTTTCTAATCTTTTTCTCTTCCATACAAATTATTTAAAATAGGCGGTTAACCCACCCTTTACACTATACACTTTTAAGTTACGCTTTTTGCTAATTTGTTGTGCAGCATATACACTGCGAATTCCCTGGTGACAAATAATACAAATCTCTTTATCTGGAATTTCGTGCATTTTAACTTGCAATTCAGACATGGGAATTTGTGCATCTGAAAAATCAATCGGAGGATATTCATGTCTTTCGCGAACATCCAATACAAATACTTCTGGTAATGCTCTCATCCTATTGAATTCTGAAATTGATATTTCAGGAATATCCATTTCTTCATCATTTTCTTCATAGATATTTTCTAAAAATATCTTCTCATTCATTTCAATTCTGTTTTCTGTAGCAGCAATCTCAATTTCAAATCCTTGTCCCTGCAAAAGGTTATAATGGTATAAACGCCCATATAAAGGTGTACCAATACCTGTGATTATTTTAATCGCTTCTGCAGCCTGCATGGCACCTATGATCCCTGGTAAAACACCAATCACACCAGCTTCTGCGCAACTTGGCACTTCGCCTGGTTTGGGTGCTTCTGGAAATAAGTCGCGATAGTTAATAGATTGTTCTTCTTGAGCAAGATTAAAAACGGATACTTGTCCTTCATACCTTGAAACTGCCCCAAAAACAAAGGGCTTCTGTAAAACTAAACAAGCATCATTGATTAAATATTTAGCAAGGAAATTATCAGTGGCATCAATAACCAAATCGTATTTCGAGATGATCTGTAATGCATTGGATTGGTCAATATTAAAAGGATAACTTTCTATGGTTACATCTGAATTCAATAAACGCATTTTTGCAGCAGCCTGTTCAACTTTCAATAATCCAATTTCAGATTCAGTAAATAATAACTGTCGATGTAAATTGGATAAACTGATTTTGTCTGCATCCATGATTCCAATATGCCCCAGTCCCGCACCCACTAAATATTGAAGAACAGGGCAACCTAATCCACCCATGCCTACAATCAATACTTTGGCAGCAAGTAATTTTTCTTGTGTAGCTAACCCAAAAGCGGGTAGAATCATTTGACGTTGGTATCTATCTCTATCTGCCATCATTATCCTCCAGAAAATGGTGGCATTAAAGCCACTATATCTCCATTATTTAATTCGCGGTTTATTTTGATCATTTGTTGATTTACTGCAATAAAATATTTGGTGGATACCAATGCAGGATATTCTTTTTGTAACAGCATATTCAAGGAATCAGTATCGCTTAAGATATTTAATTCCTTTTTTGATTGTCCTGTAATATCAACTAATGAGCCAAAAAAATGAATAGTTATTGCCATGATCTATTTTACAAAAATGAGTTTACCAGCAGCCAATACCAATACAAATGCTAATACGTATTTCATACCTTTTGCAGGTAATTTTCCAGCACCATAATAAGCACCTGCAGATCCGCCTATCAAAACAAATATAATAATAGAGAAAATTTGTGGACTCAAATCAAAACCTGTTTTCATTTGTCCAATAATGCCGGCAATTGAATTGAGGAATATGAAAATTGCACTTATTGCTGCAGTTTGTTTCATACTACTCCAGCCCATCAATAATAAGATGGGCGATAATAAAATTCCTCCGCCCATGCCAATCATACCAGATACCAATCCTATCGCTGCTCCGATAAAAAAAAGAACGGGCCATTTTGGTTCAGACTTTAATTCTTGATTTGAACTAGTCCAAACTAATCTAATGATGGATAATAACAAAACTACACCCAGTAATTTTTTATATGCCGAATCCGAAATGGGCATGATGGCTCCAATAAAAGCAAACGGGATGGATCCCGCAATTAGAGGCCACAATAATTTTGATTTAAAGTGCTTGGCTCTATAAAAAGATATAAAAGCAATAATAGAAACCATTACATTTAAAAGCAATGCTGTTGGTTTCATTACTAAGGGACTAAAACTTAATAATGCCATCAATGCCAGATAGCCACTGGCACCTCCATGCCCTACACTCGCATATAGAAATGCTACTGTAAAAAAACAAAGTCCGTAAATAAGAATTTCCTGCATGAATATTTTTTAAGCAAACAAATGAATTTTTACGATTTGATCTTTTGCAAAATAATTTACTTCGGCATCTAATTCCACCCAACAATTAGCTGTAACGAAAGCACTTAATTGATAAGATGCCTGCGCAGGAAGTATTTGAACGGATCCTGATTCGTAGTAGCCTTTTAAAAATAAAGTAAGAGGAGGTTTCTTTTCAAAAGGTATTTCCAATTTAGCAAAACTATCTTCTGGCTTAGGAAACCCCGTTAAAGCATTCAATGCAGGTAAAACAAATTGCTGATAACAACTTAACACAGAAGATGGATTTCCTGGCAACCCAAATACTAAAACATCCGCTTTACTTCCAAAAAATAAGGGCTTACCCGGTTTTTGTTTTACGCCGTGAAATAATTTTTGTACGCCCTGTTGTAAGCATGCCCCTGCTACAAAATCATATTCACCCACACTTACTCCACCTGTTATTAAAAGAACATCATTTTCTAAGAGTGCTTTTGAAATGGTTTGTTGAGTGGCTTCTAAATTATCTTTCACATAATACAAGTGAATGGTATTGATCTGTTGTTTTTGTAAACAGGCTTTCAATGCATAAGAATTTGACTCATAAACCTGGCCTGGTGAAAGCTCGTTTCCAGGCTGTACTAATTCATTGCCTGTGATGATGATTCCTACTATTGGTTTTCTTATCACAGGTAGTTCTTTTATACCCATGCTTGCTAAGTAACCAATATGCATGGCAGAAATAGCAGTGGCTTTTTTAAATGCTAATGCACCCTTTTTAATATCTGAACCCGGCATTCGAATATTCGCACCTAATTCAACGAACCCGGGATTGATTTGAATTTTATTGGATTCCACCTGAACCCATTCTTTTTGGATCACTATATCTGCTCCATCAGGCACAGGACCTCCTGTGAAAACTTTAATGCAGGCATTTTCATGCAGGCTCAGTTGCTTTGCAGTTCCCGCAGGCAATTCATCCTGAATGGTTAAAGTATTTTTAAGATCGGCTAATCTAATCGCATATCCATCCATGGATGATTGACGAAAACCAGGAATATTTTTTTCACTAAAAATATTTTCAGCCAATACATATCCCACTGACTGTTCAATAGGCAGATAAATGAAACTCAATTCTTTACAATGAGCGAGAACGATATTTTTTGCTTCTGCAACTGATATCATAAAAAAATATTTATCCGCCAATGGCAATCATACTTCTATTATGAATGGAATTAGCATCAATTAAATCAAACTGTTTCGTAAACTGTCCCCCTAGTTCTTTGTGCTTAGCCTTTATAGAAGATTCTATTAAAGGTAATAATGCTTCCCCATTTCTAAGCGCCTTCAATAAATCTGTTTCCTCTTCTGAAAATAAACAGTTTTTTATTTTCCCATCGGCTGTTAGTCGAATTCTATTACATGTATTACAAAAAGGCACACTCATGGTACTGATGATGGCAAAGCTGCCGGCATGCCCTGGAATTGAATAATTTTTACTAGTATCATGTGCCGCATTTTCTGCTGCAATGAAAGAATATTTTTGATTGATTGTGGCTAAAATTTCATGGAGTGTAACCAGCTTATCTCTATTCCATTTATTTCCATCAAACGGCATAAACTCGATAAAGCGAATTTGAATAGCTAAATGTTTTGTCCATTCAATAAAATCCAGAATCTCTGAATCGTTTAAGCCCTTAACAACAACTACATTAATTTTTACTTTAAAACCTCGAGATAATAATGTGTCTATGTTCTGTTTCACGGTATCGAATTGATCTCTGCGAGTGATCAACTGAAACTTTTCTTTTTGTAAAGTATCTAAACTGATATTCACCGAACAAATTCCTGCCTCTTCAAAAACATCTACAAAATGTTGAACCCTTGTAGCGTTTGTAGTAATTGTTAGTTCCACCCCAAGTTTACCTAATTCAGAAATTATTTCACCTGCATCTTTTCTTACCAGGGGTTCCCCTCCAGTTAATCTTATTTTGGTAACACCTTGTTTAACAAATTCACGGGCAATTTGTAGAAGCTCATCTGCCTGCATCAATTGCTGATTGGGCATAAAATGATAGTCCTCTTCTGGCATGCAATAAAAGCAGCGAAGATTACAATTGTCTGTTAATGAGATCCTGAGATAATTGTGTGTTCTATCGTAGTTATCTATCAGCATTTCATTTATTTAAGCAATAGTTTATGGTAATCATCTTTTGTATCAATATCAATTTCACCTAAAGGGAAATCTACTGTGATTAAATCATTCTGATATTGGTGCAATATAGAGCGTGCACCTTTATCACCGGCCAATTTTTCTAAATTCGAAAAATGGCAACTACTAAACAGAACCGGTGTACCGCTTATTCCGGCATAACTAGCTGCCACAATTCCCTTGCCAGTTTTTTCTTGCAACTGTATCATCTCATTCAACAAATTACTTGAGATATAAGGCTGATCAGCTACCAAAATTAATACAGTTGTCGTATCAGGGTTTTGGCTAACTAAATTTGAAAGTCCTTTTTTAATGGAGGATGACATTCCTTCCTCCCAAAGTTCATTATAAAAAAATTGAACCTGATCATCCTGAATTTTTGCAATAATCTCTTGATGATAAAATCCTGTGACAATGCATATATTATCAGGCTTTATATTTTTTGCATGTTCGATGATTGTTTGTAGAATTGTATCCTTACCGAAGGGCAATAACATTTTTGCCTGATTCATTCTTCTGGCAGCACCGGCAGCTAATATTAAAACGGAGAGTCCCTTCACGATAAATGAATGGGGTCTAATTTTTCTCTTAATTGAATGGCGATGGTATTATTAAAGAAAGACATGATCTCTGAGCAAATCGACAATGCGATTTCCTCTGCTGTTTCAGCACCTAAGTTTAAACCCGTTGGTCCGAATATTTTTTCCATTTCCTGTGAAGAAAAAATAATCCCTTTTTGTTCCAGCTCTTCAAACATCCGGTCTCTTTTTAATGCAGGACCCAATAAACCAATATATCCAAAACCCTTTCCCTGTAAGTATTCCAGCATACTAAGATCATAATTATAATTATGCGTCATCAGCACAAAAGCGGTACGATCATCGATGATGAATTGATCTATAATCTCTTGAGGTTTCCCTACTATTATTTGATTAATAGAAGGAAATCTTTGTGTATTGGCATGTGTAAGTCTTCCATCTACCATTGAAATATTCCATCCAATAACAGACGCTATTTTCACTAGGGGAATGGCGTCATTACCAGCTCCCACAATGACCAAAGAAATTGTGGGTTCATTGAATTCGATAAAGCAATGATTTTGTGCTGCTTCAATCTCTAATTCCCGATGCAACGACTTTCTTGAAGTGCTCACTTCTGCAATTTCTTCTTCGATCAATTCCCTTACAAATGAAGGGAGTGTTGATACGCTAAAAGTACCTAGTTGTTTAAGTTGATCTTTTGAAAAGATGGTAAAGATTAATGAAGCCTCTCTGGTAGAAATGGCAGATTTAAGCGCATCAATCGGATTATTTTCAGCATCATCCAAAATAGGTTCAAATAAAATGGAAACAATGCCATTACATCCTAATTGAATACCCAGTTTGGCATCGTCTTCGTCCGTGGTATCGTAAATAACTAATTTATTTTTCTCTTGTGCTATTGCTAAAGCAGCTTTACGCAAAGCATCTCCTTCTAAACATCCCCCACTAATGGCACCTGTCATCATTCCATCTTCTGTGACCAACATTCTGGCACCGGGTCTGCGATATGATGAGCCCGACACATGAACCACAGTAGCAAGAGCAGTTTTCTTTCCCTGCTTTTCAGCTACTTCAAATGCCTTTATTATTTGTGCAATTTCCTGCATCTATTGGAATTAGTTTCTTAGTTTCTTTACCTGAGAAGGCTGAATGGCAATTGCATTTTTATTACCAAAAGAGTTTCTAGTATAATTTAAAGCATCCGCAATCTGTTCGTCTGTCAAGTAATCCAATGGAAGCATTGGTGTATCATAGGTTACACCATTTACTTTTACCTTTCCCTCCTGCCCTTTTAAAATCACCAAAATCAATTCATTTACAGGGCGCTTAAGAAAATCTGACTTTGCTACTGGCGGATTGGTTCCTTCTAATCCTAAGCCATTTTCCATATGGCAGTTTTGGCAATAAGTTATATATACTTCTTTACCTCTAACAATACTTTCAGGCAAACTATACGCTTGTACAAATGCAGAACCTACAAAAAAAATAATCGACAAACAAAGAGATGTAAAAACTATTCTATTCATAAAAATCAAGTAACAACTATTATACAATTTTATTGATATCAAAAGGCAGTCGTCTGATCCGTTTACCAGTTGCAGCGAAGATTGCATTACATAATGCAGGTGCGAAAGGCGGTAAGCCCGGCTCTCCTACTCCTTTAATTTTAGATCCGCCATTAGCCAGAATATGCACTTCAACTTTAGGCATTTCATTGATTCGAATCAAAGGATTATTATGATAATTCGATTGAACTGTTTTGCCTTTATCAAATGTGATTCCATTTTTAGTGGCAGCAGTCAAAGCCATAGTAGCAGCACCTTCTACCTGTGCTCTCACCATATCTGGATTTACCACTGTACCCAAATCAATCACTGCATATACTTTTTCGATTTTGATACCTGTTCCTTTTTTACTCACTTCAATCACATAACCACCTTGTCCTGCAAAGAACTCATACTGAGCCACACCTCTGCCCCAACCTGCTGGCAAAGGCTTATCCCAGTTAGAAACTTCTTTCAATTTTTTTAATACATTCTTTGTATCAGAATCTTTGGTAAGCATTTCTAAACGAAAAGCCATGCCATCTTTTTTTGCAGCATATGCCATTTCATCTATAAAACATTCATGAGAAAAAGCCAATGTGGTGCTCGTTACAGCTCTCCATGCTGCTAAGGGAACGGGCATATAATGATGCACATATAAATTCTTCATGTGCTCAATCTCATACTTCTGTTCACTGATGCCCTCCGTCATTGTTTCATCGCTCTTCTTTTTATCATAGTCCTTCTTCATGTCAAGTGTAGGAGCTATTACTTTATGTTGAAAGGCGATTGCTTTACCCTCTGCAGAAAGTGCCCCTTTCATGGCAGAGTAAGTCATGGGTCTGAACGGACCTTGTTGTGTATCATCTTCACGCGTCCAGATTGTTTTAACGGGCTTGCCAATTTTCTTGGTTAACTGCACCGCTTCATGCACATAATCAGGGTATAATCTTCTTCCAAAACCACCTCCATTAAAGAGCGTGTGTACTTTCATATTCTCCACTGGAATATGATATTCTTTTGCGAAGTCGGTAACCAAACTTCCTGGAACTTGTGTTGATGTCCAGATTTCTAATTTATTCCCTTCCGTGAAGCTCGCTAAACAGTTCATCGGTTCTATTGGAGAATGCGATACCACTGGTGTTTCATAAAAGGCTTCTAATTTAATAGGTGCTTTAGCAAAAGCATTATCAAAATCACCTTGTTGATGTGCCACAGCTCCAGTTTCACTCTTTGCTGCATCTCTCAATGATTGTTCAAAATCTTTTGAATTGAAAGTTTCATGGCCATCATTATCCCATTTAACGATTAATGCTTTTCTTCCTTGTACTGCAGCCCAATAATTTTCTGCAATTACAGCAACACCCGTTGTTTTATATACTTCATGAATGCGCTCACAAGTTTCAACAGCAATCACTCCCTTTATTTTTTTTGCAGCAGTAGCATCAAAGCTTACCAGCTTGCTATGAAAAACGGGGCATCTTTCAATAGAAGCATACACCATTCCAGGCACTGATGCATCTATTCCAAATTGTGCCGTTCCGTTTACTTTTAATGGGATATCCGGACGAGCAGAGGGTTTGCCTAATATTTTAAAATCTTTGGGATCTTTTAAGGTGGGCGATTTTGGTACTTCTAATTTAGAAGCAGCTTCCGCTAATTCACCATAACCTAATTTCTTACCTGAAGGACGGTGTATGATAGTTGCTTCTGAGGCATAACACTCCGCTACTGGAACATTCCATTCTGTACTTGCAGCTTTCAAAAGCATTTCTCTTGCAGCCGCACCCACTTTGCGAAGGTTATGATACTCTGATCTGATAGACATACTGCCACCTGCAAATTGCATGAATCCATATTTCTTTTCACCACCAGTTTGCTTAATGGTTACTTTATCTAAAGACACTTCCAGTTCCTCCGCCATTAAAGCTGGGATGGATTGAAAAGTACCCTGACCTATTTCTGGTTTTGAATTAAAAAGGGTGATCTCCCCATTTTTATTGATCATAATATAAGCACCCAATTCGAAAGGTTCTGCAGCGTTAGAAAGATTTTCTACAGTAGCTGCAGCATTTGCTTTTCCAGATAATCCTAAAATCAAACCCGTACTAGTGATACCAGTTAAGCGGATAAAATTTCTGCGATTAATATTTGAATGATGTTGATTCATTTTTTTTTGTTGAGGGTGATGATTAAATCATTTCAGCAGCGCGGTGAATAGCTGATCTGATACGCTGATAAGTTCCGCATCTGCAAAGATTCCCTTGCATCGCAGCATCGATATCGGCATCTGTTGGATGTGGCTTAGACTTCAAGAGTGCTGTGGCACTCATAATCTGGCCGGATTGACAATAGCCACATTGTGGCACTTGCAATTCTATCCAAGCTTTTTTAACAGCTTCGCCGATTTTTTCATTCATCCCCTCGATAGTAGTAATCTTTCTCCCTACAGCAGCAGACACTGGGAAACTGCAAGACCTCACTGGTGTTCCATTCACGTGTACCGTGCATGCACCACATTGCGCCATCCCACATCCAAACTTGGTACCTGTTAAGCCAACCAGATCTCTGATGGCCCAAAGCAAGGGCATATCTGCACTTGCATCTACCTCATATACTTTGTCATTGATGTTTAACTGTATCATAGTATTAATTCTATTAGATAAAGATAATTTTATTGTAACAAGAAAGCTTTAAATAAGTTTAGCCCTTATTTAAGTCATTTATGAATGGCTGATGATAATGCCTTTTGCCTGTTGCTTTATACAATGCATTTGCAAAAGCTGCGAAAATAGGTGGAAAAGGCGGTTCTCCTAAACCAGTTGGGTCGATATTGTTTTGTACAAAATGTATATCGATTTTTTTAGGTGCTTCCTTCATTCTAATCATTCTATACTGATTAAAATTTTTCTGCATCGGCACCCCTTTTTCAAAACGCAATCCACCATATAACACATTACCAATTCCATCTACAATAGCACCCTCAATCATATTCTTCGCACCTTCAGGATTTACTACTACCCCACAATCTAATGCTGAAACAATATTTCCAACAACAGGTTGACCATCTTTCATGCTAAGTTCCAACACGTGTGCCGCATAGGAATTATGACAGAAATAGGCTGCAACACCTCTTTTGGCATTCTTATATTTTGGATTACCCCAATTTGATTTTTCCTTCACTAATTCTAAAACACCAATATATCTGTCTGCATCATATTCATTGTTCTTTCCAACCGGATTAGCTTTTGCTTTTTTCAACAACTCAATTCGATAATCGATAGGATCTTTACCAATGGCTTCTGCTAATTCATCCAGGAAAGACTGTTCTGCTGATGCAATAAAATTAGATCGAGGCGCTCTAAATGCCCCAATAGTAATATTAGATGGAATATCCCAACCTTCTGCCAGATAATTTTCAAAAGCACCAGCCGGGAACCGATTTTCGTGAATAGCATTTTCAGGAATACCACCACCCTTTATATGTATGGCTGTTACATTATTTTTTTCATCGAGTGCCGCTTTATAAGTAACCATATAAGATGGACGATACACCCCATTGGTCATATCGTCTTCCCTTGTATAAATCAATTTAATAGGAGCTTTCATTTTTTGAGAGATCAAACCAGCTTCTACTATATAATGTCCATAAGCCCTCCTACCAAAACCACCACCCATCCGTGCTAATTTCATATCAATTTTATCTGCAGTAATTCCCAAATTAGCTGTGATGCTTTGTTTCATCATTTCAGGGATTTGAATTGGCGCTACAAAAAGTGCCTTTTCATCAGTGATGTGCGCGAAACAACTAATAGGTTCCATGGTATTATGCGCTAAGAATGGAGCCGAATAAGTTTTCTCTATGATCTTTTTCGCTTTAGCAAATGCAGCTTCAGGTTCTCCATCTTTTCTTAAAATTTTTCCGGGTACTTTTTGCTTCTCATACATTTGTTTCAAATGTTCATCAGAGCTTTCTAATCCTGCAGGTATAGTATCTTCTCTTTTATTGTTACCCGCGCCAGCAAATTCTTTATAGGGCTGGAAGACTTCCCATTGGATATTCACTTTCTTTCTGGCATTCATAACTTCCCAGGTGGTATTTCCTACTACCACTACTAAATTGTTGAAAGTTCTTGTATCAAATCCAGCTTTCACATAACCATCTTTATATACCTGAATTTCGAAAACATCTTTGATGCCCGGCATTTTTAAAGCTTCTGTAGCATCAAATGATTTTAATTTCATACCAAAAGCAGTTGGATGAATGGCCATTGCAATCAACATTCCCTCATGCTTGTAATCCATAGTAAACAAGGACTTTCCAGTTACTACTTTTGAACCTTCCACATTTTTTTGTGGAGTTCCTATCAATGAAAATTCTCCGTTCTTTTTTAAATTAATTTTTTCTGGTGTAGTCAGTTTTGATGCAGCTGTTGCCAATGCACCATAGGATGCAGTTTTATTGCTTGCTTTATGAATCACAAATCCATTAGAAGCCGTTAATTCTGCAACTGGAATATTCCACTCGTTTGCGGCAGCTTGTATTAACATGGTTCTGGCAGTAGCACCTGCAGTTCTTAATGGTTTCCATGCCATTCGCATTGCCTGACTTCCACCCGTAAATTGTCTCTTAAATCTTGGTGTATCATAATCGCCTTGTTCTACTGTTATTTTTGTCCAATCTACCTCCAATTCTTCTGCAATCATCATGGGTAAGGACGTCATTACATTCTGTCCAAACTCAGGATTTGGTGATAGTATCACAATTCGATTATCAGGAAATATTTTAATAAACCCTGTAAGTTCGATCCAATCTTTTGTAGCAGCAGTTGCAGCAATTGCTGCATTGGGAATTAAATTGGCTAACCAACTAAAACCAATCATCATGCCACCTCCAGTGATGGAAGTAACTTTCAGGAATGAACGTCTGCTTTGTGTATTGTTTGACTTTTCCATTTTCTTGAATGATTTATTTAGTGGTTGATATAACAGCAGATTTAATAGCAGTTCTAATTCTGGTATAAGTTCCGCAGCGGCAAATATTTCCACTCATATAAGAATCGATTTCTTCATCCGTAGGATTGGGCTTTGTTTTTAATAAGGCAGCCGCAGTCATGATCTGTCCAGTCTGACAATAACCACACTGAGCTACATCTTGTTCGATCCATGCTTTTTGAACTGGATGTTCACCGTTTTCAGATAACCCTTCAATAGTAGTGATCTCTTGAACACCCACAGCTGACACTGGTAATTGGCATGATCTTAATGATCTTCCATTTAAATGAATGGTACATGCTCCGCAAGAACCAACGCCACATCCATATTTGGTACCTACTAAATTAATATGATCACGTAACACCCAAAGTACTGGCGTACTTGGATCTACATCAACTTCAAAAGTTTTACTGTTGATCTTAAGTTTAAACTTTGCCATATGATAGGTTCAAGATTGAGTTAATCAGTTTATTTAACTAACACAAATTAAGAAACTATTATTTGCTAGAGTTACAAAAATCAAACAATTAATACCAAAAAACAATGCTCCAATTCTTTAAGCTGGAGTTAAGCTTGAACATATTTATCCATCAATTATTAAGAACCGATAATTCAATGGCAATATTTGATTTATTGGATTGGTCCACTATTACTTATAAATGAAATGAATTTGCTATCCGGGCTCCAGCTTGGTGTATTTATTGTTCCTTGTCCACCAAATAATGTAGCAATTACTTTTGGTCCTCCACCATTAATCGGCATCAAGCGCAACATCACTCTTTTATAAAAAGGATGGTCGCCTGGATCAACTGTATTAGGAAAAGAAATAAAGGCGATCCATTTATTATCAGGCGATACATGAGCAAACCAATTATTGTATTCGTCAAAAGTTAATTGCGTTTGTTCGCTTCCATCCATTTTCATGCGCCATAATTGCATGTTTCCGCTTTGGGTGGAGTTATAATAAATATATTTCCCATCAGGAGAACATTCAGGGCCATCGGCTAATCCCTTTTGTAAAAAAGTTAATTGCAATTCAGGCCCACCATTAATCGGTTTTTTATAAATATTATATGTTGCTCCTTTACTAATTCTTTGGGCTGTATATACCACTTCTTTATTATCGATAGTCCAACCATGTAAATAGCTGGGTGTACTATCTGTGATTAATTTAGCAGTACCTCCGGTTAATGGAAGATAATAAACAGTACTTCCACCGCCCGACATCCCATCGCGATGAGAAGAAATTCCTAAGAGTTTTTTATCGTATGAAATAACATGGTCATTATTATTTTTATTCGCCCCAATTGTCTCTAATAGTTTGGGCTCACCACCAGTTAAAGGAACCGTATAAATATTTCCTCCTTTATTAAATAAAATTGAATTTCCATCGGGCATCCAATTGGGTGCTTCAATCCTGCCCTTATCTTCATAGATCACTTTTCTGTGGCCATCAAACACATTCAGTGTTTCTAATTTACTACTTAAAATTCCATCCTTATATCCATTGTGTGTATCAGGTACAGTTTGTTCAATACGCAGATTCCAGATCTTGGCTTCTTCTACTACAGATGGATTATGACTGCAAATAAATATTCCTGCTAACACGTCATTTGGCATATCAATGGCATCTGTTCTCCCAACTTCTTGCAAAGGTTCTCCAACATGTGCCACGCGCATGATATACTCTTTTCCAATTCGTTCTAACTGTATAATTTCTGTTCCAGCTTTCTTAGTAAAAATTTCATCTTGCGGGTCTCTCATAAAAGCACCTCTCATTCTTCTCCATTGCAATGTGGTAAGTCCATCACCATGAACAGTGGCTGTCATATGAGCCGCTTCTTCGGTTTCGCCTGCTCTGATCATCCAACCAATTTTACGATGCGGATCTGAACCTTTACCTATGAACTTAAAATTAGCAGTTAATATAAAATCGCCTTTTAGTTTATTGTAAGCATAGTGAAATTCATCACGTCCAAACCATACATTATAGCCTGCTCCTTTTAAGGTATAACTCTGTTCTTCACTATTATATACTGCATCTCCAGCAAGAGCAGGTTTTCCAATATCCTGATGGTTACTAAAAACACCGGTCGAATTTTGTGAAAAGCAGACTAAGGAAACAAGTATCAGATAAATTGATAAGAATATTATTTTCATTATAATTTTTTACACTTTTAAAAAGACTTTTTGCTTGTACATAAAATATAAAAATTGCCATTGAACAAAAACATACAATGCAGAGAATGCAACAGCATTATAGGGCTCTCCTAAAAGTTGACCCACCCAATGGAATAAACTGTTTGTAGTAAAATCCCAATTAATAAAATGACCAGATATATAGATCAGAATAGAGTTCATTCCGATTACATTAAAAAAGAATGCCCAATACCGATAACCTTTTACATCAATTATATAATAAAAAACAGATAAGAATATCATGCTAATGCCGCCTACCAGCATGGTAAAAGAACTAGACCATAAATTCTTATTAATCGGAAAATCCAGATTCCAAATTTTTGCAATAACAATAAAAAGTAATCCAGCTGAAAACAGTATCAAAGATTTTCTGGACCCATTATCAATACTATTTTTCAAATAGTTTCCAACTATAATTCCCAACAAACCAGTTCCAATGGCTGGAATTGTAGATATTAATCCTTCCGGATCGTGATTACCCAAATATAATTTTCCAGGCATGATTAATCGATCAAGATAAGAAGCAAAATTACCAGCCTGTGTAAGATCACCTTTTGGAAACCCTGGTGCAGCATTGAATTTTAATAGTAAATAATAACCAACCACTAAACTAAAAAAACAGATAACTCTAGTGATTTGTTTTTGGGTAATTAAATAAATGAAGTTGGCAAACATATACGCAATACCAATTCTACCTAACACACTTCCAAAACGGATCTCAGAAATGGGACGAATCACTAAGCCATTATTTACAACCAATCCTAATAATACAAGGATCAAAGCACGTTTTGCAATTTTTAAAAAGATCGAACCTTTTGAATGTCCTTTTTCAATTTCTCTTCCAACAGAATATGGAGATGCCACCCCTGCAATGAATAAAAACAAAGGAAAAATACAATCGTACATATGAAAACCATCCCAGGCTGGATGCGTTAACTGTTCCGAAAATGCTTCAAAAAAAGGAAGTTTTGTTGCTTTAAATAAACCATGTACTATTTCTTCGGCACCCATGATCCAGAACATGTCAAAACCTCTTAATGCATCTAATGAATAAAGTCTGCCAGGAATTCTGTTGGTTAAATTAGTGTTAGTCATTTTCTGGGGAGTATATTTTAAATTTAATAAACGATTATTTCACTCATAAAAAGCCATCCAGGTTGTCCCTTACCAGGATGCCAAATGGGAAGTTTTTTAATAGGTGCTCCGATTAACTTTATATATCTGGCATTAGTTGATTTGAAAGATAACTGATACGTAAAGTTTTCTGCAGGTACTATTTTAGTTGGAGCTAATGGGTTTAATGTTTTAAGTAGTTCCCAATGGATTTTATCATTACTCCCTAATACTTCCATATGCGTAGGAGGAAAAATATAAGCAGCAATATTCTGCAAAGTATTCACATTCACTTTTTCAATTGTTTTTGTGCTCCCCAAATCAAAAATAAGTACTGCATCATTTTTTTGATAACCCAGGCATTTTGAACTAAAGTCAGCAATATCTCCTAGATCCAAATCAGTTAATACTTTTTCGCTTTGTGCATTATATTTAGGATCGGCAGGAGTAATTAAAGTTGTTTTTTCAATGGCTATCCCGGCTTTAATAAAAATTGCTTTCGCTAATTTACTTGGCAGCCATCCTTTTTTAAATGCTCTGAATTGTAAACTGGTAGAACTATCAATTATAATTGGATTCTTATATAAAATACCTTTCACACTATCCGGCTCGGTTCCATCTACCGTATACCTGATGGATACATCTTTTAAAACATGGGCCAGTTCAATAGATTTAATTCCACTGAAGAAGCCTGTAGTTGATTTTACATAAGCAGTATTTAAAGCAAGCAGCGTTGTATCAGCACCTGTGAAGCCTAAGTCGATTTGCACCTCTTTGTTTGTTTTTTTTAACCTGGCAACATCGGCATCTACTATTTTTGTATCCCACACAAACACTTCCCTTAGATTCTTATTTTTCAATAGATTTTCAATTCCAACACTACTGATCTTTGTTCCAACCAATGAAATGGAATGCAGATGGTTCATATCAGAAAGTTTCGCTAGTCCTTTGTCAGTAATATCGGTATAATTCAAATTAAGTCTTTCCAGATTTGGAAAAGATTTGATCAGATCTAATTGATCATCAGTAACGGGCATTTTTGATAAATTCAAATGGATGGCCTGTTTTTTTATGGGTTCCAGCTCTTTTAATTTTTCGATGTTATATTTTGTTTTACCAAAAAAAGAAACAGACAAAGCTGGAGAATGAAATCCTAAAGGTTTAATGATCCGATAATTATTATTAAGTTCTGAGATCTTTTTCTCGTCTGCCGCTGCAAAAGAATACACTATTTCTTTTTTCCCTGTTAAGTAGGGTTGTAAATATTCAAATGCTAAAATTCGTAGACTGTCATTTTCTGGGCGATTGATTATTTTTTGATCAAATGGTGCTCCAGACTTAATCCATATTTCTAAAAGCTTTGTTTCATTATCAGATAATTGAGGCTTATCTGATAATGGCATGTGTTTCTTATCCGTTAAAGGCAAACGCATTCTTTCAATCATTAAACTCTTTTGCAAGTTTCCTATTTCAATCGCTTTACCATTTTTTCCACCCTTGAAAATTGCGTTGCTATCTGATAATGAAAGCCCTCCTTTCTGGTTATGACCTAAATGACAATTACCACATTTCGATTTGAAGATTGGGATGATCACATCAGCAAAAATTGTAGCATTTTCAGCATTGATGGAAGCCGGCCGATCTAAATGAAGTGGCTCTAGCAAAAAGTTTTCTCCATGAGTTAGATCTGCGCCCCAATGACCTGTAAGTATGATTAAGAATAAGATTCCAATGGATATAATTCTTTGATACAGCTTATTTTTTTTGATTTGTTCGTAGTAAATAAAAAATAGCCAGGATATGATTGCAATAGAAATCCCTGTGTATTTATGCCATAACAGCAATTCACCTTTATCGGATTGTTCAATCGATAAAAGTAAACCCATGATGGCTGTGAGTATAGCTGTAAATACAGCAGCAAATCTTAAATAAAACCAAAGTGAATTACTATTATTTTCATTAGGCAGCCAGGAAGGAATAATAGAAAGTATTAATAATACAATTGGGAAATGCAAAAATAAGGGATGCATTCTTCCTGCTACTTGCAGCCAAATAGGAATCTGAAGTTTGTCTTCAAAAACGAAAAGAAAAATCAATAAAACAATACCACCAAATAAAATGGCACTGACAATTTTATTTACGCGCGCCATTTATACTTGGGTGAATTTATAAGGATATACTTTACCAGATGCCCACTGTGCTACATAGATACTTCCTTCATCATCCACACATACATCATGGGGATGTGTGAAAATTTTATCAGTTTGAGATAATGGTTTTAATTTTCCATTTTCATATATTGGATTGGATCCTCCTAAATTAGAAACCACTTTATTGTCTTTGTTTAGAATGGTTACAAATCCAGAAGCTTCTGTATTTAGATCAGGTGATCTTAATACCGCTGCATATAAATAATCTCCTTTGATTACAGGCCTGCACACACAAGCACCAGGCAGATGAATCACTTCTAATAATTTTCCATCCATTGAAAATCTTTTAAAAGCATTTCTACTTCTATCTGTTACGATTAAGGTAGGCGTAGACTGTCTGGTATCCAAACAAATACCATGCGCATTATCCAGATGTTCATCACCTTCTCCCCTTCCTGCGAAAGAGTTGATTAGCCTGCCTTCAGCAGAATAATGCAACACATATTGTGCGCCATAGCCATCTGCAATATAAAATTCACCATTGTCTAAAACGGTTGTTTCTGTTGGAACAAAAGCTTCTTTTTTCTGATACGCCGCGATATCTTGAGGTGGATCAATCGTAAATAATATTTTACCGTCTATGGTGGTTTTATACACCTGGTGTCGATTGGTATCGGTGATAAATAAAAAATCTTCCTTTCCAGTTTTTTGAATCGTTAATCCATGAGCGCCTGGAAATTCGGTACCCCATGTATCAATTAATTTACCCGATTTATTATAGATGATAATATTGTTCTTTGTTTCATTGGTCAATAATAAAATCCTTCCCTTACTATCCTGTACCATTTCATGGCAGTCGTTTACAGGAGTTTTATCAGGATTCAGATTGCCCCATTTATTATTGAGTCGATATTGCTTTTCATTGTGACCATAAATAGGATCTTGTTTCGATTTCGAAAACAGATCTTTTTCAATAAAGAAACCAGCTGTTCCAGCAATTGTTTTTGTTACAAATTCTTTTCTATTCATAAGGGTGATTTAAGCAATGATTTTATTAACTACGTTTCCATACAAATCTGTTAAACGATACCTTCTTCCCTGATATTTATACACCAGCTTTTCGTGATCCAGGCCCATTAAATTCAACACAGTGGCTTGAAAATCGTGCACGTGCACAGGATCTTTTATAATATTATATCCAAACTCATCAGTTTCTCCATGAACAATTCCGGGCTTGATACCACCACCTGCCATCCAAATTGAAAAGCAACGGGGATGATGGTCTCTACCATAATTATCTACTTGCATTTTACCCTGACAATAATTTGTTCTACCAAATTCACCGCCCCAGATCACCAGCGTTTCATCCAACAATCCTCTTTGCTTTAAATCAGTTATCAAAGCTGCAG
>SESB01000897.1_pt1 | contig 20894 bp, 25 predicted proteins | sample 3171441 | NCBI WGS metagenome assembly SESB01 (sample SAMN06051867, study PRJNA518727) | freshwater metagenome | biome: subpolar coniferous forest; feature: holomictic lake; material: water; isolation source: holomictic Lake 227, 6 m depth | place: Canada: near Kenora, Ontario | collected... | reverse complement strand
TTAATTGGCAAAGAATTTATAGAGTATAAAAAATCCCGACTCAGTAATGCGTCGGGATTTTTTTTGGTAATATGCGAATTTGCTGGTATGACAATTAATTAAGGAAATATCATGGATCATCAAAAACTTATCTTAGATAAATTAACAGGTATTTTGGCTGTGACTGATAACAAATCAGCACAACTATTGGACTTGGTAGAAAAAGCTGGCCGTACATTCATCGGTGGTGCTGGTCGTTCGTTATTGGTTTCACGTTTCTTTGCAATGCGTTTGGTACATGCAGGGTATAACGTAAGCATGATTGGTGAGGTCGTCACACCAGCTATTAAATCAGGTGACTTGCTAGTATTGGTTTCAGGTTCTGGCGGTACAGAAACCTTGCTTCCATTCGTTAAGAAAGCAAAATCAGTTGGCGCTAAATTGGTTGTGGTTTCTATGAAGAAATCTTCACCAATGGCAGATGTGGCAGACTTAGTGATTCAAATTGGCCAGGATGATAGCTTCCCATTAACTCTAGGAATGCCAATGGGTTCACAATTTGAACTTTCAACATTAGTATTTCTGGAAGCGGCAATCTCTGAATTGATTCATGCAAAAGGCTTAACTGAAGAAGGCATGCGCGCAATTCACGCTAACCTAGAGTAAGTTGAAAATTAATTACGCTGTTAGCTGATTAATCACCCGAAAAAGCCCGCTAAATGGCGGGCTTTTTTATTGTTACTGCATTGTAAAAGATGACATTTTGTCATAATAGTGACAAATAAATTGTGGGATAATGATTTTGAATTAATGCTCGGCGTTCAACAGACGTGAGCTTTTTAAAAGTGTAGCTTATCAAGTTGCACTAAATTGTTTCTGCGGAAACGTTAGATATTGGAGAAAGAAAATGGCTGTTATTGATCGTGTTTTAGTTGGTGAAGCATTGGTAATCGAAGAGCGTCCAGAACATAATGGCTTGGATTTGTTTAACGTAGCGCACATTGATTTGATTATTGGCCCACGTGGTAGCGCTGCAGAAGATGCTTTTTGCCGCACATTAACTGACCAAAAACAAGGTGTTAATGGACTGCTCGCTATTGTGGCGCCTAACATGATGGTTAAGCCAGCCACAGTGATGTTTAATAAAGTGACGATCAAGGATGGTCGCCAAGCTGTTCAAATGTTTGGACCAGCGCAGCGCGGTGTTGCAATGGCTGTCATGGATTGTGTCGCTGACGGCACAATCCCAGAAGATGAAGCTGAAAACATTTTCATCTGTGTTGGCGTTTTTATTGATAGCCATGCAGATATTGATGAGCGTATTCAAGACTGGAACTACAGAGCAACTAAGCAAGCACTTAAAAGTGCGATTGCTCGTGAACCTAAAGTCGCTGATGTGCTTAAAGCATACAAAGATTCAGTTCACCCCTTCGCTGCTAAATAATATTCAATTATTAAGCGCGATAGCGATTAAAAAAGCCCAACAATGTTGGGCTTTTTTATGTCTGAAACATCTGAAGTTCTTTGTTGCTGATGGCGCCATTGTGAAGGGCGCTGGCAATCAAAGCGCCTTCGATATTTAATGACTCCAGTAGTTGCAAGTCCTCAATGTTGCGAACGCCCCCGGCGGCATAGATTTTTGCTGGATTGGATTGGTGATTAACAGCGTTAAGTTGTTGAATGTCGGGTCCATTATTGCTTCCTACTTTATCAAGAGTCATCACAATCACATCATTTGTCCATAAATTAAACTCATTTATAAGTTCAACAGGACCTTGTAATTTATTGTTTTTAAAGTCTAAAGAAAGAATCGGCTTGCTGATGCATGCCTTAAGTAAACGTTGGTATTGCTGCGTGTTAGATAAGCTTTCTGTCCCTAGGACGAGTCGGATATTAGGCGTTTCCCATGACCTTATAGTTGCTTCATTATCGAATCCGCAATCTAGCCATATTCCCAGTGCTGGGAAATGTAAGGCTAATTCGTGGATAGTTTTCTTGTGATCTCCATTATTCTGAATGGCATTGATATCCGCGATGTAGAGCACTTTGAATGGGTATAATGCCAACAATGCCTCTGTAACGGCGATTGGGTCAGTGGAGGTGGTTAAACACGATTCGATAGGTAAGTAGCGATGCCGATTGCCTTCGATGGCATGCACCACCTGATGATTCATCAAATCAAGCACGGGAATAATGTTCATTTGAAAATTTTTATCTGCGAATTTATAACGGGTGGGGGATTATACCGTGCGTCTTTACCGCCGTCCTTATTGGTCGAGGGGACGATGATGCGGGATGCTGCATTACGTGACTTTTCTCAGATTCTTGGTTTAGAAGTTTTAGTGACTTGTGATCATCGTTTAAAGGTGCCTGCCAACGCGCAACAGGTCGTTATGGTCGATCTTGATCAAGACGTTTGGGCTTTGTGGGAGGGTTGTATTGCCGGGGTTGATGGGGTGTTGTTGATTGCCCCAGAAACAGATGGGGTATTAGAAAAATTGACGGCTTTGGCTGAGCGGCTTGGTAAGACGGTGCTTGGCAGTTCAGCCTCAGCGATTAAGCTTGCTGGAGATAAATGGTCAAGTTTTGAGTCGTTTATTTCCCATGACATTCCAACATTACCAACTTATCTTGCTAAATCTTTGCCTAATTCAATGACCGGGGCTTATGTCGTTAAGCTTAGGGATGGGGCCGGTTGCGATGGCATGGCTTACTTTGATGATCTAACCTTATTGAGAAGTTGGATTGAGCGTCGTGAAGACACCCATATTGTTCAGGCCTATCAAAAAGGGGTGGCCGCAAGCTTTTCGATGCTTTGTAGGGAGGGGAAAGGTTATCTGTTAAGTGCCAATATCCAGCGGATTCGTATTCTAGGTCAATGTATTTCTTATCATGGCGGCATAACTAATGGAATGGCTCAATATGCGAGTGAGTTTACGGTCCTTGCTCAAAAAATTGCTCAATCTATGCCAGGCTTAGCTGGTTATGTGGGGGTCGATTTGATCGTGGATGCAGAACAATGCTTTGTACTCGAGGTGAACCCTAGGCTTACCACCTCTTATGTCACGTTGCATGAAGCCTGCGGTAGTAATCCAGCACAGATGCTTCTGGACTTGTTCTATAATGAGACATTCGTCATGCCCGCTATCAATCACCACAAGGTTGAATTTTCGCTTGATTCATCAGCATCCCTCACCAATTAAATCAAATGCCATATTAGGCTGGGATGTTGGCGGCGCGAATTTAAAAGCAGCGCTTGTTTCAGGTGAGGGGGTTGTTATCGATGTTTTTCAAGTGGCTTGTCCTCTATGGCGAGGATTAGAAGAATTAGATCGGGCGCTGAAACTGATTATTCAGTCGATAAAAATAAGCCCTCAACGGCATGTTGTCACTATGACGGCAGAGTTGGTTGATATTTTTCCTAGCCGTCATGAGGGGGTGGTGCAGCTATCCCAATTCATGAATGATCACCTTGATGGGGAAATCTCCTTTTATTCAATTCAAAAAAGCTTTGTGCCCATTTCTCTAGTGTCTTCTTTATATCAATCGGTTGCTTCTGCTAATTGGCACGCAAGTGCCAGCCTTATAGCGAGGAATTTGCAGCAAGGGGTGTTCGTTGACATTGGAAGTACAACGTCTGATTTGATTCTAATGAAAGATTTTTTAGTAAAAGCAAAAGGGCTTACTGATGCAGAACGTATGGCTCATGGTGAGTTACTTTATACCGGTGTGGTAAGAACGCCTTTGATGTCTTTATGTCAGAAAATTAAGTTTAACGGTCACATGGTGAATATTGCGGCGGAGCATTTTGCAACCACCGCGGATGTTTATCGTTTAACACATGAGTTAGCGTTTGAAGATGACATGGCGGATACAGCAGATGGCGCTGGAAAAACTGAGCTTGAGAGCGCGCGTCGTCTTGCTAGGATGGTTGGTCATGATGCTGAGGATGCTGACATCGAGGTATGGAGAGCTTTAGCATTCGAATTTAGAGAGATGCAATTGATACGATTAGAGTTCGAGTTAAGAAGTCGGCTGTCGCAAGAAGCTTTAGCTGTTGATGCGCCTTTTATTGGCGCAGGCGCAGGACGATTCTTAGTCCGCATTTTAGCGGAAAGAATCAATAAGCCATATTTGGATGTTGAGTCATTGATGCTTAGTGATGAGTCGGTAAGACATTGGGTGAATGTTTGTTTTCCAGCGGTGGCGGTGGCTAAGTTGGCCTTGGATCTTTGATGTTAAAGCAAGAAATTCTATATCAACCGAATAGTGCCAATCTTTTTGCGCGTATTGCAGATAGGCCTTGGGCGGTGTTTTTGGATAGTGGTCAGCCAGAAAGTCAGTTTGGGCGCTTTGATATTATGGCGGCGAATCCTTTTATTCGATTAATCACGAGCGGCGCTCAGACTTTAATCATTGATCAGAATGGAAGTCGATCAAGTGATGCTGACCCTTTTGAACTGTTAAAAGCTTCACTTGCCCCTTATGCGCTAGAGCAAACTGAACTTCCGTTTGAAGGTGGGGCGATTGGTTATTTTGGTTATGATTTAGCGCGTCGCATTGAGCATTTACCTGAAGTCGCACTAGATGCTGAGGAGATGCCAGAAATGATGGTGGGGGTTTACGATTGGGCGGTGGTCGTTGACCATCGATTAAAACGGGCCTTTTTAGTTTCACATGTCATGCATTCAGAAACCCAGCAAGATTGGCTTGCGCTGTGCACTTTATTTACCGAGCCTCAACGTCTAGAAGTCAAGCCGCCATTTAAAATTTCATCAGCTTTGCAGTCCAACATGAATTACAAAGATTACAGCAAAGCCTTTCATCGCATTCAAGAATATATCCATGAAGGCGATTGTTATCAGGTGAATTTGGCGCAACGCTTCTCTGCAAAAGCTTCTGGAGACGGATGGGAAGCATATCAAGCTTTACGTGAAATCAGCCCAGCCCCATTCATGACTTATATGAATGTTGAACATAAACAAACCGCATTCAAGGTGCTGTCAGCTTCGCCGGAGCGGTTTTTGCAGGTCCATGGTCAGCACGTTGAAACAAGACCAATCAAAGGGACAAGGTCTCGGTCCATCAATGCCCAAGAAGACGCTGCGAATGCGTATGCATTACAAAATAGCGCCAAGGATCGTGCAGAGAATTTGATGATAGTGGATTTACTTCGCAATGATATTGGCAAGGCCTGCGAAGTCGGAAGTGTGCAGGCTGATAATTTATTTGCATTAGAGAGCTTTGCTAATGTTCATCATTTGGTGAGTACGGTCACTGGTCGCTTGGCTCAAGGAATGACTGCAATAGATTTGTTGCGTGCCTGTTTTCCTGGTGGGTCGATTACAGGCGCGCCAAAACTTCGATCTATGGAAATTATTGAGGAATTAGAACCGCATCGACGCGGACTTTATTGCGGAGCCATTGGGTATATTGGTTTTGACGGCAATATGGATACGAACATTACAATCCGGACAGCAATTTATTCCCATGGCGAGATTCGTTTTTATGCAGGGGGCGGCATTGTGGCCGATTCCGAGTTGGATAAAGAGCATTCTGAGACTCTAGATAAAGCCTCTTCAATGTTAGCCTTGATCCAACGTTTTGGTGGCGATGTCTCGTTAGCGGATAATAAAGCCTAATGTGGGTCATTAAGCTAGGGGGAAGCTTGCTTGGTCAACCAGAGCTCCCGCAATGGCTGAATGCGCTAACCCGGTTTGGGGATGGCAAGATTGTTATTGTGCCGGGGGGAGGTCTCTTTGCAGATGCGGTCAGAGAGGCTCAGGCTGAGACATTAATTGCTGATGGACTGGCACATGAGATGGCAGTGATGGCGATGGATCAGTACGCCATGCTAATGACTGGTTTAAATCCAGATTTAGTCATGGCAGCAAGCGAACTGGCGATTGCTGAGTCTGGATGGCAGCATCGCGCGATTGTTTGGAAACCCTCTAGCATGGTCTTGGCAGATAGCCATTTGCCGCGTAATTGGGATTTAACTTCAGATAGTTTAGCTGCCTGGTTAGCAACTAAACTCAATGCCGAGCATTTGCTGATAGTGAAATCCATCGCGCAGATCACTGAGAAAAATTTATATGTAGAAGATTTAATTGAATCGGGTGTGGTCGATAGGTATTTTGGACATTACGCATGCCATCAGTCTTTTAGAACTTGGTTGTTGACGAAAAGTGAGTTCATCAAAATTAATCGGTTAATCTCGCATCAATCAGCGCCATCCATGGGGGTTGAAATTGTTTCTAGGGGCAAATAATGACTGACTTAATAGACAAGAAAAACGCGCAAGAAGCTATTTATGGTGAAGATGAGATCATTCAGAAGCTTGCGACTGAATTACCTCATTGGACTTATGAGAATGGTTGGATACGTCGAAAATACAAAACCAGCGGCTGGAAAGCGACGCTCATGGTCGTGAATGCTGTTGGGCATTTGGCAGAGGCAGCTTGGCATCATCCTGATTTGACGGTTTCCTATGCGTTTGTGGTTGTTAAATTATGCACGCATAGCGCTAAAGGCATTACGGTTAAGGATTTTGAACTTGCAACCAAGATAGAGTCAGTGATTGCTTGGCAACCAATTAAAGAGGCGTCTGCAAAAGGGCAGAAGACAGCGCTAGAGGGTACGCCAAACGACGATGCTCGATTTAAATATATTAAATATGAGGATTAGTCGTTTTTAAAAAGGGTGAATTAAAAAAAGAAGCTAGCGTTTATCTAATATTTTGGGATATAATCGCGACCTTTCCACCTTGGCTCACTGTTTCGCTGTGCAGGAGCCTTTTAATCCAAAAGGAGTTTACATGCGGCATTATGAAGTAGTTTTTATCGTCCATCCGGACCAAAGTGAGCAAGTGCCTGCGATGATTGAACGTTATCGTACACTTGTAACCTCAAATGGTGGTGCAATGCACCGCCTTGAAGACTGGGGTCGTCGTCAAATGGCATACCCAATTCAAAAAATCCACAAAGCGCATTACGTGCTCATGAACATTGAATGTAATCAATTCGTTTTAGACGAACTTGAACACGCATTTAAATTTAATGATGCTGTGTTGCGCCACCTAACAATGGCAACTAAAGAAGCTGTTGTTGCTCCATCACCAATGATGAAAGAAGAGAAATCTAAATCAGTATTGGGTAAAGATGAAGTTGCACCAGTTGTTGAGGCAGTTGCTGTTTAAGTGAGTTGCAATACGCCGGCGACTAATTTATTAGTCATTGAGGGTGAGGTTGTTCAAATTGAAACACTTCGCTACACGCCGGCAGGAATACCGTTGTTGAGTTTTGTTTTGCGGCATCTTTCTGAGCAAGTTGAAGCAGGGATGCAGCGAAGGGTTGAGTGTGATGTGAATGCATTGGTCATGGGGCCATTAGCGGAAAGATCACAGAACATTAAAGTTGGGGAGTGTTTTAAAGCTTCTGGCTTTCTTGCGAAACGCAGCCTAAAAAGCACGCAATTGGTCATGCACATTAATATATTAGATAAAATCTAAATTAAAATTTAAAGGATTACTAACATGGCACGTGATATGTTCAAACGCCGCCGCTACTGCCGTTTTTCAGCAGAGGGCATTACAGATGTAGATTATAAAGACGTAGATCTATTAAAAGATTTCGTTACAGAAAATGGCAAGATTATTCCTGCACGTATTACTGGTACAAAAGCAAAATACCAACGTCAGTTAACTGCAGCTGTGAAACGCGCGCGTTTCTTGGCTCTAATGCCTTACACTGACAAGCACTAAGGAGAAAACCATGCAAATTATCTTATTAGAAAAAGTAGTGAACTTGGGTAACCTTGGTGATATCGTTAAAGTTAAAGATGGTTACGGTCGTAACTTCTTGATCCCACAAGGCAAGGCAAAACGTGCAACAGATGCTAACAAAGCTGAATTTGCTGAGCGCCGTGCCATCCTAGAAAAACAACAAGCTGACTTGTTAGATGCCGCTGCTAAGCGTGGTGAAAAGCTTGCTGGTTACTTATTACAAGTGACTCAAAAAGCTGGTGTTGATGGCCGTTTGTTCGGTTCAGTGGGTAACGGCGACATCGCAGAAGCGCTAACCGCTGCTGGTTTTGAAGTGGTTAAATCTGAAGTGCGTTTACCAAATGGCCCGTTAAAGGCTGTTGGTGACCACGCTGTCAGTATTGCACTTCATCATGATGTCGTTGTTGATATCACAGTGTCAGTGTTGGGTGAAGCATAAGTAACGATTAAGCTCATTGGTTAATCTTAAAAAAGGCTACTTCGGTAGCCTTTTTTGTTTTTGTCGACCACGATGAATAAATTGATTCAGTTATAATGGGGGATGGCTGAAGACTCTCTTGAATCGTTAAAACTCCCTCCTAACTCTGTGGAAGCTGAGCAATCTGTGCTTGGCGGCTTGCTCCTTGAGAATGAGTCCCTAGATAAGATAGCGGACATCCTCAATCAGTCGGACTTTTATCGTCACGATCATCGTTTAATTTATACCCATATTACTAAATTAATAGAGCAAAATCGCCCTGCAGATATTGTGACGGTTGCAGAGTCACTAGAAAATTCAGCTGAGCTTTCAAGTGTTGGGGGCATTGCTTATCTAGGTGCGTTAGCCCAGAACACCCCAACAGCCGCTAACATTCGTCGCTATGCAGAAATTGTCCGTGAGCGCTCGATTATGCGCAAGTTGGTGGAGGTCGGGTCAGGGATTGCTGAAAGTGCTTACAACCCGCAAGGGCGTGACGCGCAACAACTCCTCGATGAAGCTGAAGCTAAAATTTTTCAGATTGCTGAAAGTGGGAACCGTGGTAATCAGGGATTCGTTAACATTCAAACCTTGCTTCCGCAAGTGGCCGATCGTATTGATTTCCTTTATCAACGTGAGAATCAAGGAAGTGTGACGGGCATTCCAACAGGGTTTGACGATCTGGATGAGCGTACTTCAGGCTTCCAACCAGGCGATTTGATTATTGTTGCGGGTCGTCCGTCCATGGGTAAAACTGCTTTTTCACTCAACATTGCTGAAAATGTGGCCTTGGATAGTAAAAAACCTGTCGCAGTGTTCTCGATGGAAATGGGCGCGACACAACTTGCTACGCGTATGATTGGTTCGGTTGGGCGTTTGGATCAACATCGGATGCGCAATGGGAATTTAGAGGATGAGGACTGGGTTCGTCTCACTACAGCCCTTGGTAAACTCAATGATGCGCCCATTTTTATTGATGAAGGCGCTGGCTTAAGTTCCTTTGATGTGAGAGCGCGTGCGCGTCGCTTGCATCGTCAAACAGGCGGTTTGGGCTTAATTGTGGTTGATTACTTGCAATTGATGGCAGGGACGTCAGGGCGCGCTAGTGAAAATCGAGCAACAGAAATTTCAGAAATTTCACGGTCACTTAAATCGTTAGCTAAAGAACTTAATGTGCCTGTTGTAGCGCTGTCTCAGTTGAACCGGAGCGTTGAGCAACGGCCTGATAAACGTCCTGTCATGTCAGACTTACGTGAGTCAGGTGCGATTGAGCAAGATGCTGATTTAATTCTGTTTATCTACCGCGATGAAGTCTACAACCCAGATTCTGAAGACAAAGGGATGGCGGAAATTATTATTGCTAAACAACGTAATGGCCCAATTGGCCGTATTCGTTTGACCTTCCTGGGTCAGCATACGCGTTTTGAGAACTTTGCTTCTGGCCATTCGCACATGGGTGATGATTACTAGTCCTTGTCATGCGACCGATACAAGCTTCCATCCATTTAAGTGCGCTTGAACATAATTTAGCAGTAGCTAAATCAAAGGCGATTGATTCCAAAATAATGGCCGTCGTGAAGGCAAATGGCTATGGACATGGTCTTTTGAATGCAGCAAAAGGGCTTAAGGCGACCGATGGGTTTGCCGTCCTTGGTTTAGATGAGGCCTTAAGCTTGCGTCATGCCGGATACTCCCAAACCATTTTATTGCTTGAGGGGGTGTTTTCAGCAGATGAGCTATCAACGGTGAGTGAACAGAAGGTTGGTATTGTTGTTCACTGTGATGCTCAAATTGAGATGCTTGAACGTGCATCGATCCCTCATCCAATTTCTGTCCATCTTAAAATCAATACAGGAATGAACCGCCTAGGGTTTAAACCTCAAAATTTTGAAGAGGTGAGTGCGCGACTTGAGCGCTGTCCTAATGTCGCTGATCTCACTGTAATGACGCACTTTGCAACGGCCGACGAAGCGCTTGGTATTTCAAAGCCATTAACGTTATTTAAAGAGATTACTCAAGAATGCCCTTATCCAAGCTCGCTTGCTAACTCAGCAACCTTGCTCCGATTCCCTGAGGCTCATGCAGACTGGGTAAGACCAGGTATTATGCTCTACGGAAGCTCTCCTATTGCTGGCCAGTCGGCAGCAAGTTTTAATCTCAAGCCTGTGATGTCCTTTGATACTCAAATCATTTCAGTTCAGACCTTGGATGTTGGGGAATCTTTAGGTTACGGACATCGCTATACGGCCGACAAAAAAACACGCATCGGGGTTGTGGCATGCGGCTATGCCGATGGATATCCGCGTCATGCCCCCAATGGGACGCCTATCGCAGTTTCTGGGGTGCTTACACAGACTTTGGGGCGCGTATCAATGGATATGTTGTATGTCGACATTACGGATATTCCTAGTGCTGGTATCGGTGCTTCAGTGGAGATGTGGGGTGCCCAAGTGTCAGTTGATGATGTGGCGGAGGCGTCTGGCACGATTAGTTATGAATTACTTTGCGCGGTAGCACTTCGTGTGCAGATCAAAGTGGTGGACTGATGGCAAAAGCTAAAACAATTTATAGTTGCACAGAGTGTGGGGGTCAGTCCCCTAAATGGCAAGGGCAATGCCCAAGCTGCATGTCTTGGAACACGCTTGTTGAAACGGTGGCTGAAACGTCGAGTGCCAGTCGTTTTGCCCCATTAGCAGCTGCAAGTACGATTCAAAAGTTAAAAGAGGTTGAAGCCGCTGAAACACCAAGGCAGGCAACAGGCATTGCTGAATTCGATCGTGTATTGGGTGGTGGCTTAGTGCCTGGTGGGGTCGTGCTCATTGGCGGTGACCCTGGGATTGGTAAGTCCACATTGCTATTACAAACCCTTTGCCACATGGGGGATAAGAGCAAGACGCTTTATATCAGTGGCGAAGAGTCAGCGCAGCAAATCGCGATGCGGGCTAAGCGCTTAGGTTTAGATGCCTCCCCACTAGATTTATTGGCTGAAATTAATCTTGAAAAAATTGTTGCTACATTGCAGACCCACAAACCAAATGTGGCGGTGATCGACTCCATTCAAACCGTTTATTCAGAAGCGCTGCAGTCCGCTCCTGGATCTGTTGCCCAGGTGCGAGAATGTTCTGCTCAATTGACGCGTGCGGCTAAACAATTGGGTATCAGTGTGATTTTGGTTGGGCATGTGACGAAAGAGGGCGCTCTTGCTGGGCCTAGGGTGCTCGAGCATATTGTCGACACGGTCCTGTATTTTGAGGGGGATCCTAATTCGAGTTTCCGTTTAATTCGAGCCTTTAAGAATAGATTCGGCGCGGTGAACGAACTGGGTGTTTTTGCAATGACAGAAAAAGGACTGCGTGAAGTCAGCAATCCATCAGCCCTATTTTTATCCCATCATGCGGAAGAGGTTGCAGGATCCTGTATTACCGTCACCCAAGAAGGGACCCGCCCATTGCTGGTGGAAGTGCAAGCGCTGGTAGATGAAGCGCATGCTCCCAATCCTAAACGCTTATGTGTCGGACTAGAACAAAATCGTTTGGCGATGTTGTTGGCGGTTTTGCATCGCCATGCCGGGGTCGCGTGCTTTGATCAAGACGTCTTTGTCAATGCAGTTGGTGGGGTCAAGATTAGTGAGCCTGCCGTAGACTTAGCCGTTTTATTATCCATCGTTTCTTCATTAAAAAACAAAGCATTAAATAATAAATTGATTGTTTTTGGTGAGGTTGGGCTGGCAGGTGAAGTGCGTCCAGTGCAGCGTGGTCAAGAGCGATTAAAAGAAGCCGCTAAGCTGGGCTTCACCCATGCGATTGTGCCAAAAGCAAATGCACCCAAACAGGCAATAAAAGGGATGCTGGTTTTTGGGGTGGAGCGATTAGAAGAGGCGCTTGCTAAAGTTCGAGAGATTTAACTAACTCGCATCACTGGCAGTTTAGAACTTTACCCGTCACTCCCACACTGTCATCCCCCATCAGATACAAATAAAGCGGCATAGCGCTCTCTATCGTTGGCAGCTGACTATGCACTTCGCCCGGATGAGTCTTTTTGCGCTGTGGGCTCTGTAAGGCGCCGGGTGCCAAACTATTCAAGCGGATATTGGGATGACTTTCGAGCTCTTGCGCCCACATCTTCATCATGAAGTCCGCGGCGGCTTTACTGATGCCGTGACTTCCCCAGTAGGCATGAGCAGTTTGTGCTGAGCTATTTGAAGTAAAGATAATCGAGGCATTTTCTGAGCGCTCTAGTAGTGGTAAGCAAGCCTTTGTCAATGCAAAGGGAGCGATGACGTTAACTTTAAACATTTCTTCAAATTGCTGCGCTGTTTGAATACTGAGTGGACTGAGATTATTGAAATCGGTTGCGTTATGCAAGATCCCATCTAAGCGTCCAAGTTGTCGATAAATCCCTTCCGCCATAGCCTTAAAGTCATCTTCAGTGGCTTTGTTCAAGTCCATAGGAAAAATCAGTGGCTCTGGTAAGCCCAGCGTCAAAATGGTGTCGTAAGTGGCTTCCAGCTTAGCTTGATTGCGCCCGATTAAAATGACTGTTGCGCCTTGCTGAGCAAAGGCTATCGCTGCACTTTGTCCGATGCCTTGACCAGCGCCAGTGACAATAATGACGCGGTCTTTAAGATGTTGCTTCGGTGCTTGGTAGTTTTTCATGATGCTTGTTCAATGGGCGCTAAAAATTGGGTGAGATTGTCTCATGATTGCAGGATGAGTTGGGCGCAGCGTTGTCCGCTTATTATTGCACCCTCGATGGTCGCTGGATAATCTCCTGCGGTATAGTCCCCAGCCAGATAAAGATTAGGGATGTTGGTTTTTTGAGCGGGGCGTTTTAATCCTGCGGTACAAGCAAAGGTAGCTCGCTTTTCAGCAATCACTTTAACCCATTCGGGGGTAGCTAAAGAGGGGAATGCAGTCTTAAGCTCTTTGATGATTAAATCACCAAGTACTTGCTGGTTAAGTTTTTGATGGGGGCCTTCTGCGCTAATAATGACCGCAACCAGCCCTTTTTGGCCACAAAGTTGGCCTCGGTCAAATGCCCATTGGGCGACTCCTTTTGTGAAGCCTGTCATTACGAATGGTAATTGCACTTGGGCTGGGTATTGAATATAAACCGTATAAATGGGTTGGTATTCAAACGCTGTCAGCTCTAGTGCGGTATTGAGAGATTGGCTTAAGGCCAGCGTGCGATGCGGCGATGTAGCAATGATGACATGACTGAACTCAAGTGAAGTCTCACTTGAGATACCTAGACTAAAGCCTTGATTTGTTTTTTGAATCTTCTCAACGGGTGTGTTTGTTTTTATTTTTCCGCCATGCTTAATGATTACTTTAGCGAGTGGTTCTGAGAGCAATTGGCTTAAATCGATTTTGGGTAGAAGTAGGTCGCTATCGTTTCTTTTTCTGTTAAAGCTATCTCTCAATACATTGAGGTAAGTTTGCGCGCTCGCTATTTTGATCGGTGTGTTGAGGGCTGCTAAACAAAGCGGTTCCCAAAGCCATTTAATTAATCTTGCTGGCTGATGATGTCGATTGAGTAAGGGTATCAGGGGCTCATCGCGATCTAACTTAAAGTTTTTTATTTTTAGCCAGATAAAAAAGCGGATGGCAGCGACACGCTCGCTCCAACTTAAGCCTTTTGCTAACAGCAAACCAAAAAGTAAATTGAAGGGAGCGGGTAAATGCTTTGCTCTTAAACTATAAGATGAATGCATGTTTAGTGAGAGCGGCAACCTTAATAAGGCGCTATTAAAGTCTAGACCCAAGTCATTGATTAGATTTATAGTTTGTTGGTAAGCGCCGAGAAGAATATGCTGGCCGTTATCAAGAAGTTGCCCCCTCCAAGTGATTGCACGTGCTCGGCCGCCTAATTGTGGTGCTGCCTCAAAGACGGTCACGTCATTGCCTGCTTCGCTAAGCATGCTGGCAGCGCTCAGTCCCGCCAAGCCGCCTCCAATGACCGCTATTTTCTTAATGGAACACCCATGTTGTCCAAGCTAGATAGAGCTTTCTGAGCGGGGTCAGTGATATGCGAGCGTGTAAAACTTGCTCTGAGCCACTGGCTTTGATTTCACGAAGGAGTGTTCGATAAATCGCCGTCATAATTAAGCCGGTCCGTTGGAGTTTTTCATCCTCAGGGGGAAGCGCTTTTAATGCACGGTCGTAGAAGCTCTCAGCACGTTCGATTTGAAAGTTGAGTAGTGATTGCATTTTGTCTGAGGAATGGCCATGCAGGATATCGATTTCTCGGATGCCAAATTTTGCTAATTCATCTAGTGGGATATAGATGCGGTCTCGTCTTGCATCTTCACCCACATCCCGAATGATATTCGTGAGCTGGAAAGCCATCCCTAAATCATGGGCATATTTGAGTGTTTTTCGATTGCTGAAGCCAAAAATTTGTGCGGATAATAATCCAACCACGCTTGCGACTCTGTAGCAATATAGCTGTAGCTGCTTAAAATCTGCATAACGATTCTGATCCAAGTCCATTTCCATGCCATCAATGATCTCGATGAAATGTTCTTGATCTAAATGATAGGTTCGGATGACGCTAGATAATGCTTTGGTGACAGGGTGTTGGGCCTGGTTTTGGTATAGATTGTGTATTTCGCTTCGCCACCAAGCGAGTTTGGTGCGCGCTACAGAAACCTCTTTACATTCATCGACGACATCATCAACTTCGCGACAGAATGCATAGAGCGCAGTAATTGCCTCACGTTTAGCTTTAGGTAGAAAAAGAAAGCTGTAATAAAAGCTTGAACCGCTTTTAGCCGCTTTTTCTTGGCAGTATTCTTGTGGTGTCATTCCTGTCTCTTCTTGACCTTATTTTTTACTTAGTGCTCGGTAGGCAATATATGCCCAATCCTTCATCTGTAATTTTGGTCTGAATTCGAAAACATTGCCATGACATTGGTGGAGTTTTTTTAAAATCCGTTCACCCCCCGCAATGATCATGCGCATTTCAAGTCCGATGCGTCCAGGTAAAGCTAGCCCCAGCGGCGCGCCTGATTGAAGCAGTTTTCTGGCGCGATTGATTTCAAATTCCATGAATAATGACCATGTGCCACTTGTATTGCCGCTGATAATTTGAGCTTCCGTAATTTTATATTTTTGCATTTCATCTTGAGGTAAGTAAATGCGGTTTTTTTGAATATCGATGGCAATGTCTTGTAGGAAATTAATGATCTGCAGTGCACTACAAATGGCATCTGCCATTCCGATATTTTGAGGGGTATCCGCCTTGTATAGACGAAGCATGAGCCTGCCTATGGGGTTTGCTGAGCGTCTACAATAATTCATCACCTCGCCGAAGTCTTGATATCGGGTTTTAGTAATGTCCTGGCTAAAGGCATCTAGGAGGTCATAGAAGGCCTGAATAGGCAGTTGGTGTTTGTTGATGGTTTCTTGCAATGCAATAAACAAATCAGTATCCGGTTTGGCATTTTGCCTAATTAGGTCTAATTCTTTTTCAAATCCCTGAATTAAGGCTAAGCGATCCTCTGGTAATAAATTACCTTCATCAGCAAAGTCATCTGCTTGTCTTGCGAAGGCGTAAATTAAAGCAATAGGTTCTCTTAATTTTTTGGGTAGTAAAAATGAGGCGACAGGAAAGTTTTCGTAGTGCGACTGAGTCAGCTTGAGGCTCGCATTTATTGAGGCTTGTGTATTCATGGTTGGCTGAAGTATGCCACAAAAACTAAGGCCCATAAAATTGCAAATCAGGAATTGGGATTGCGCTACAATTAAAGCTATTCATTAAATCATTAGGGTTTCGTATGTTAGGGATTATTGGCGGCACAGGTTTAGCTGTATTGGCTGACTTACAAGTTGGGCGTCGTCAGATTGTTAGAACGCCTTATGGAGAACCTTCTGGTCCGTTAACGTTTGGTGAGATTGGTGGAAAGTCCGTAGCGTTTTTACCTAGACACGGAAACGGGCACACGATAGCGCCTCATATGATTAATTACCGTGCCAATATCTGGGCCCTTCACGCCCAAGGGGTGCACGACATTGTGGCTATCGCCACGGTTGGCGGAATAGCCGAACATCTTGGCGCTGGAACCATGGTGCTTCCCAATCAGCTCATTGATTACACGCATAGTCGTAAAAATACCTACTTCGATGGTCTTGGTGATAACGCGTTGCAACAAGTTAAACATATTGATTTTACTAAGCCATATGACCCTACTTTACGGGCGCTCTGTTTAAAGGCGGCAGACTTGGCGAATGAGGAATTGTTCGATGGCGGGGTTTATGCGGCTTCGCAAGGACCACGCCTAGAAACAGCAGCGGAAATTAATCGTTTTGATCGGGATGGCGCCACGATGGTTGGCATGACAGGGATGCCAGAAGCGGTCTTGGCGCGTGAGCTAGGAATGCGGTATGCAGCTATTTGCCCGGTCGCAAATCATGCGGCGGGGCGAGGGGATAGTTTGCATGCCATTAAATATGAAGAGATGAGTCAAATGTTGCATTTAACAATGGAACGAGTTCGCCGCGTGATTGAAAAGTTGGTGGGTATTTATGGCGATTAGGCCTGTTTTACGGATGGGCGATCCTTTTTTGTTTTCAATAGCTCAGCCTGTTGTGAGTTTCGATACGCCCGAATTGCATGCATTAATTCGGGATATGCAAGATACGATGGAGTATATGGATGGTGCCGGAATTGCGGCGCCACAAATCGGTGTTAGTTTGCGTGTGGTTATTTTTGGGGTTGGACATAACCCGCGTTATCCAGATGCCGATCAAGTTCCTTATACTGTGTTGGTGAATCCCGTACTCACTCCAGTAAGTGATTTACTTGAAGAGGGGTGGGAAGGGTGTTTATCAGTGCCAGGCATGCGCGGCATTGTGCCACGACATACCAGACTGCATTACAAGGGCTTTGATCAGTTTGGTCAATCGATCGATCGACTTGTGAGTGGCTTTCATGCTCGGGTGGTTCAGCATGAATGTGATCACCTCGATGGCATTTTATATCCTATGAGAATTCAAGATATCAAGAATTTCGGTTACACAGATGTGCTTTTCCCTGATTCAGATATAGCGGATGATTAAAAACTGATGTTATAATGCGCGCCTCAGTTGCTTATAGTAATTGATAAAAACGGAAGAGTGGCAGAGCGGTTTAATGCTACAGTCTTGAAAACTGTCGTGGGTTCACGCCCACCGTGAGTTCGAATCTCACCTCTTCCGCCATGAATTCTTAAAGCTGCAAATGTGATGTTTGCGGCTTTATTTTTTAATGTTTTAATTTAGGATAACAAATGAGCCAAATTATTATTGACCACAATCCTTCTCAAGAAAAACTACAAGAGTTGGGCGTTTCTTCATGGAGCATCTGGGATTGCGCACCATCAAAATTCCCACTTGATTTCGGTATGACTGAAAAGGCTTACGTGTTGGAAGGCGAATTCACAGTCACACCACAAGGTGGCGAAACTGTAACGATTAAAGCGGGTGACTACGTTGAGTTCCCAAAGGGCTTGAAAACACAATGGGAAGTGATTAAGCAATTAAAGAAACACTATAAGCATTTCTAAGAAGTCACTGCTTGTAGCGTAAAAAAGCCCGCAACTGCGGGCTTTTTTATTGGCTGTCGTTAGACAATGTTTCGACGTTCCATCATGGCTTGAGCTAATGTTCCGCTATCTACATGTTCAATTTCACCGCCCATCGGCATGCCACGGGCAATACGGGTGATCTTGACGCCATGCTTACTGATAAGCTCACTTATGTAATGGGCAGTTGCCTCACCTTCAACTGTATAGTTAGTCGCGAGTATGACTTCTTTAATGAGTCCGTCTTGGGCGCGTTTGAGCAGTTTTTCTAGGTGTATTTCTTTGGGCCCAACGCCATCTAATGGTGATAATCTCCCCATCAGGACGAAGTACATGCCTTGGTATGCATGGGTTTGTTCCATCATCATCATGTCAGTTGGCATTTCAACGACACAGAGCAGGGTGTTGTCACGACTACCGGAGGCGCAGGCTGGACAGGTAGGTTGTTCGCTGAAGGTGTTACAGAGTTGGCAGTGACTGACCACCTGCAAAGCCGTGTCTAGGGAGATGGCTAAGGCATTCGCACCTTTTCTATCCCGTTGCAATAAGTGATAGGCCATACGGGTGGCTGATTTTGGCCCAACGCCAGGCAGGCAGCGAAGCGCCTCAATTAATTGCTCTAAGCTAGCGGGTGTTTGCACGAATTTTTAGAAGGGTAACTTCATGCCAGCAGGCATAAGACCGCTCATGCGTGACTCAGATGTTTTTTCTGCTTTAGCAATCGCATCTTTGATCGCGATTAGCACTAAATCTTCCAGCGTTTCTCTATCATCCATGACGCTATCGTCGATACTCACACGCTTAACTTCATTGCGGCAAGTGATGAGCACTTTAACCAAGCCATTACTTGCAACGCCTTCAACTTCGACATTAGCAAGCTCAGCTTGAGCGCGCTTCATATTCTCTTGCATCATTTGGGCTTGCTTCATTAAATTGCCCATTCCGCCTTTCATCATTTACTATTTCCTTTATAAATTAATTGTTTATTTAATAATTTTACTAAATTGGTTTAATGCTAGAGGGAATCACCTGGGCGCCAAAGTCTTTCACGAGTGCCTTCACGAAATCATCTTCCTCAATTGCATTGACGGCCACTGACTGAACGGCAACTTTTTCTTCAAAGATTTGCTTGGCTGGCGTATTGCCGCTCCCACCAATTTTCAGGGTGAGCTTAATTTTTCTACCAAAATGTTGATTGATGGCAGCGCTTAGCTTTTCCTGATAATTGGGATCCATCAAATGTTTTTGTAAGTCAGGAACGGTTAGATTGATGTTCTCTTCATCAAAGCTCTCTAATTCGCAGTTCTGAGCTAGCGTTCTTGCAAGGCCTAGCTTAAGAGCATCTACTAGGTCACGCCAGTTACCGTTAAATTGAATATTGTGATTGGGCTCGATCTGTGGGATAGGCTCTTCATCAACAAACTTCTGCTCGTCTTGGCTTATCAGTATTTCTGAAGTCTCAACTTGTTCTATCGACGTTTCATTAATAATAGCTGCTTCCTGAGAGACGCTTTTAGCACCGGAAGCTGTTGGTTGGGGCAATTCAATATTTGCTGATGCTATTATTTTTGTTTCTGGGCTTTTTTTTGTGGTTATCGCAGTTTCGCCTTGGTTGAAGGCAAGCATGCGAAGTAGTGTCATCGTAAAGCCAGCAAACTCATCTGGGGCTAGCCCGATATCGCGTTTTCCAAGAAGAGCGATTTGGTAATAGAGCTGTACTTTTTCAGGGCTAATTGCTTGCGCAAGCTCTAATAAGGCAGCGCGCTCGGGTAAGTCTAAAGCAATACTTTGAGGCACCACCTGGATCATTGCAATTTGATGTAGCAGATTACTAATGTCATTGAGAGCAGCATCAAAATCGATGCTTCGTTCTGACATCGCCTTTGCCTGATTCATGAGTGAATGACCATCATTTTTAACTAGCGCGTGAAGTAATTCATACAGATAGCTTTGATCAATGGCCCCTAGCATCGTGCGCACTTCGTTTTCACGAACACTTTGGTTGCCGTAAGCAATTGCTTGATCAAGCAATGATAGTGCGTCACGCATACTTCCAGAAGCTGCTTTAGCGATCAGTTGCAGGGCAGTTGTTTCATATGGGATATTTTCTGTTTTTAATATGACTTGGCAGTGTTCGGTAATTGATGTGCTCGCCATTTGGCGTAAGTTAAATTGCAAGCAGCGCGATAACACCGTCACAGGAACTTTTTGTGGGTCTGTGGTCGCCAGAATGAATTTAACGTGTTCTGGGGGCTCTTCTAAGGTTTTAAGCATTGCATTAAAAGAGCTTCGGCTCAGCATGTGGACTTCGTCGATGATGTAAACTTTGAATCGACCTGAAGTAGGGGCGTATTGGGCGTTTTCAAGTAAATCGCGCATGTTGTCGACTTGGGTATTGGATGCGGCATCCACTTCAATCAGGTCGATGAATCGCCCTTTGTCGATATCAATGCAGGCGGAACAAACGCCACACGGGTGTGCAGTGATGCCAGTTTCGCAGTTAAGTGATTTGGCTAATATACGCGCGATGGTCGTTTTGCCAACGCCCCGTGTGCCTGTTAATAGATAGGCATGATGCAAGCGTTGTTGTTCAAGCGCGTTGGTTAAAGCGCGTACGACGTGCTCTTGGCCGATCAATGTTTCAAATGACTTAGGGCGCCATTTGCGTGCGAGAACTTGGTAACTCATCGAATATTTAGCTCAATCAATAAGGCGTTAACTTTAGCTTAATTCTTCACAAAATGGCTAAAAAATCATGGGAGTTTTGTTAATAAAACCTACATTTAATTTTGAATTTTTTTAAATCGAATGAGGCGAGCCAAACCCCCGGCACTTGCTCGATAGTTGTGGCTGCTTCCTTCCGGACCTGACCAGGTTGGCTATCTTACAATGCGGGGAGGCCCGCCAGCCAATATTCTACATCAAGACAAGCCTGTTCTGCGAAGTAAACATGAATAATGATAAGGATCTTAATGGTGGAATAGGCTCTACTCCAATAATGAATATATTACGCATTGGAGTTGCGTTATAATCCTGCTCCGCACGGAGAGATGGATGAGTGGTTTAAGTCACCACCCTGGAAAGGTGGCACAGGGTTATCCCTGTCGCGAGTT
>SESB01000896.1_pt1 | contig 20898 bp, 20 predicted proteins | sample 3171441 | NCBI WGS metagenome assembly SESB01 (sample SAMN06051867, study PRJNA518727) | freshwater metagenome | biome: subpolar coniferous forest; feature: holomictic lake; material: water; isolation source: holomictic Lake 227, 6 m depth | place: Canada: near Kenora, Ontario | collected... | reverse complement strand
TGCAAAAGACAAACCATTTGATTGAGGAACGATACGAACTAAATCAGTTACGTTTCTACTGATGGTAGGCATAATACCCAACATACGAGAATTGATATTCGTTGAAGCACCCTTTCTGTCTTTAGAAATCAAAGCACCTTTACGAGCAGCTCCAACAACAGTTACCTCTTGTAATTGTGCTTTAGCATCTAGTAAGGAAACATCTATAATACTAGGTTCGCCTAATTGTATATAAACATCCGTAACTGTTTCAGTTTTTAAACCAACATAGGAAAAAACTACTTTATATGGACCACCAACGCGTAAGCCAGGTACCGTATATTTTCCTGAGGTGGTAGATACTGATTTGTATCTACTGCCAGAAGGCTCATGGGTAACTTCAATTGAAGTTCCAATAAGTGGCGCATTAGTTGCGTCTTTGACTGTACCGGTAATTGTACCAGTAGTAACTTGTGACATTGCAGTCATGGCCAATAGATAAGCCATAGTAGCAAGCAAAATTTTCTTCAGATTTAACATAAATTGGAGATTTAAAGCTGCAAATATGGTGTTAAAAAAGTTAATTAACATGGATTTAAACATAAATTTTATGTTACGGCTTTACTTGTGCTAACATATGTTCGCTTTTTGTTTATAATTACTTTACTTCTATGCAGCAATTGTACTACATATTGGGAATCTTAATCCCCTTAGGGCTTTGGAAAGTGATTCACAAAATCTAAATTTAATTACTAGTTAAATAATTTAAATATTACATGTGTATATAATTCATTTACATGGTGTAAATTAAATATTCCTAGTAAATTATTTATGTTTGTGTGCTTTTAAAATTATCGATTGTACTTTTGCAGACTAATTTTAAAATATGTTAGATAGGATAGAAGAAGCAATAGAGGCAATTAAAGCAGGCAAGCTTGTGATTGTGGTGGACGATGAAGACCGTGAAAATGAAGGCGATTTTATAGTTGCAGCTAGACATGCTACACCTGAAGTCATTAACTTCATGAGTAAAGAGGGGCGTGGATTAATTTGTGCGGCACTTACGGAGCAAAGGTGTGAGGAATTGGAATTGAAACCCATGGTTGTTTCAAATACCTCTCTTCATGAAACAGCATTTACGGTTTCTGTTGATTTGAATGGCGCTGGAAATTCAACTGGCATTTCTGCCCGCGATCGTTCAAATACAGTGATGGCTTTAATTAATCCAGAAACCAAGGCCTCGGATTTAGGACGACCTGGTCATATTTTCCCTTTGAGAGCAAAAAACGGTGGTGTTTTAAGAAGAGCTGGACATACAGAAGCTACAGTGGACCTTGCAAGGTTAGCTGGTTTAGAACATGCTGGTGTTCTGGTAGAAGTGATGAATGAAGATGGAACGATGGCAAGATTACCAGAGCTATTGGAAATCGCAAAAAAGTTTCAGCTTAAAATAATTTCAATTAAAGATCTGATCGATTATCGAATGAAATCAGATTCATTGATTGAAGAATTGGTTAGAGTAAAAATGCCTACTAAATATGGCAACTTTACTTTGGTAGCCTTTAAAGAAAAAATTACGGGTGCAGAACATCTGGCATTAACAAAAGGAGAGTGGAATGTAGGAGAACCTGTATTGACAAGAGTACATAGCAGTTGTTTTACAGGCGATATCTTAGGAAGTCTTCGTTGTGATTGTGGTGATCAATTACACCATGCCATGCAGATGGTTGAAAATGAGGGTAAAGGAATCATTCTTTACATGAATCAAGAAGGAAGGGGGATTGGATTAGTGAATAAGTTAAGAGCATACAAATTACAAGAAGAAGGTATGGATACCGTTGAGGCAAACTTGCACTTAGGTTTTGGAATGGATGAAAGAGACTATGGTGTAGGTGCACAAATTTTGCGAAGCCTTAATGCTACCAGGCTTAAGTTAATGAGTAATAATCCGAGAAAACGTGCAGGGTTAAAAGGTTATGGGATTGAAATTGTAGAAACAGTACCAATCGAAACGGTTCCCAACAAATACAATGAAAAGTATCTAACCACAAAGCGTGATAAATTGGGACATGATATTTTAAAAAAATAATTAAAAAAATCCCTCCGAGCAATCAGAGGGATTTTTTTTTAATGTTGTTTGCTTTTTAATTCTTGTAAGCTTGCTTTTGTTTCATCAAGCTCTTTCTTTATACTTATCAAATAAAGCGTAAGCTCTTCTACTTTTTTCAATAGGGTTGCATTCATTTTACCAAGATCAAGTCCATTTGCCATTACTTCTTCAGTAGATGGAACATCAGGTAAATGCTTGTTCTCCTGTATGTATTTTTCTAATTTTTGCAAAGAGATTAATTGATAATCTGGTGCGAAAACGTTGTCGTACCAATCCTTTGAGTCTTTTACTGCTACTTTTACTTTCTCAGTAAGGATGCCTTGCTCCACGTATAGTTTATATCCATCGAACTGTGTCTGTACATCTCCAATTCTTACCCTCCCTTCATAGGAGTCTACAGAAAAAAATTCTTTTTCATTTGCATCTGTAGGTGACTTATAGCTGATCTTAAATGTTTGTGCTGTTTTTAAAGTATTATCACCTGAAACTCTTGCACCAATAGACCAATAACTCACATTTTTAGGATCCGTAACATTGCCATTTGAAAACATGATACTAGGTTCGTTCTGTCCTGCTGGAGCCCATTCATTGCTCAATTTTAAAAGAAAATTCTTTTTTGTAGTGTTGCCGGCACCTCTTTTGATTTCTAATGGGGCACTTGGAGTTAATGTACCTATCCCAATGTATCCAGATGAAGGAAATACATTCTCTTTATTGCCATCTACAGCAATCGCTGATTCGGGTTTGGAAGCAGAACTGGTTTTTGTGCGAATGGTAGGAGGCACCTGTCCAAAGCTATAAAAAGCCAGGATACTGCAGATAACGAAGAAGAATAATTTATTTTTCATTGCACTAGAATTTTCAAAGACTTAGTGATTAATTTATCTGTAAAAACTACTCAAAATTACAGCAAATCAGCCAACAGCCTTCAAAACTAAACGTTATAAAGCAGTCCAAATTGTGCTGCAGGTAGGCCTATCTAAAATAAAAAAAGTGGCAGAACCACTTTTTTTATTTCTTGAATGCAATTATCGGTGCGAACTATGACCATATTCCTCATCTTCGCGCTCTTTTTCTTTCTCATAAGCTCTAATGATAGATTTTACTAAACGATGCCTTACCACATCTTCTTCATTAAGTTCAATATGAGCTATGCCATCCACATTCTTAAGTATTCTAGTTGATTTTTCCAATCCACTTCGCATATTTCTTGGTAAATCAACCTGAGTAGGATCGCCCGTAATGATTGCTTTTGCATTGGCACCAATCCTTGTTAAAAACATCTTTAATTGTAAGTCATTGGTGTTTTGTGCTTCGTCCAAGATAATAAATGCATTATCAAGAGTACGACCACGCATATAAGCCAATGGAGCAATTTCAATGGTACGTGTGCTCATATAATATCCCAATTTGTCAGCAGGGATCATGTCATCCAGAGCGTCATACAAAGGACGTAAATAAGGGTCAATTTTTTCTTTCAAGTCACCCGGTAAAAATCCAAGACTTTCTCCCGCCTCAACTGCAGGGCGAGTAAGAATAATTTTCTTAACTAATTTATTTTTCAATGCACGAACAGCCAATGCTACGGCTGTGTAAGTTTTACCTGTACCAGCTGGTCCGATCGCAAATACGATGTCGTTCTTATCTGCAGCAAGTACCATCTTTTTCTGATTCTGTGTTCTGGCTCGAACTGTTTTTCCGTTTGGTCCAAATACAAGAATGTCATTAGGATTTCGATCAACAAAATTGTCAATAGCTTCTACATCATCTCCGCCAAGAATTTGTTGGAAATAAATTTCACTTAAATGTCCATTTCTTTCGAGGTACTGAATGATGAGATCGATTTTTTCTTTCGCGGTATCGATTTGCTCTGGTGCTCCGCTTAACTTTAATTGTGTTCCTCTTGATAGGATTTTAAGTAAAGGGAATTTTTTTTTCAAGAGGTCTAACTTTCCATTATTAACGCCAAAAAATTCAATGGGGTTAACGGATTCGAGGTTAATGATTGTTTCAGTCAATCTACTTCGGTTTTAATGATTAAGGATCTTGAATCGAATTTCTATGTCTTTCTCAAATTTAATTGTATAAGACTATTAAACCCTAGCAATTCTTATACACAGATGTGGATATAAAAACTCCTAACCGAACTTAATTTTCGCGAAGTAAATTTTAATGAATCAGTGTATTAATCTTATGTGAACTTTTGCAAAAAAGAATTTAGAATCTGCTTTATGTTTATAATGATTTTAAAGCAGCAATTGTTGCGATAGGATGTTCGGATTTAAAAACAGTATTTCCTGCCACTAATACGTCTGCACCTGCATTCAATATAGCTTTAGCATTTTCAAGAGTTACACCGCCATCTATTTCTATTAAAGTATGAAGACCTCTTGCATGAATCATTTTTTTTAATGCTCTTATTTTGTCCATTGTTTGTGGAATAAAAGATTGTCCTCCAAAACCAGGATTCACACTCATGATACAAACTAAATCAATATGCTCAAGAACATCTTCTAAAAGCTGAACAGGGGTATGTGGATTCAAGGCCACACCAGCTTTCATGCCTAATGATTTGATCTGTTGTAGATTCCTATGTAAATGAGGGCATGCTTCATAATGAACAGTCAGAATATCTGCACCCGCTTTTTTAAACGCTTCTGCATATTCTCCTGGTCTTTCTATCATTAAGTGTACATCGCAAACTTTACTAGTAGCAGTTCTAATTTGTTCAATGACGGGTAATCCAAAACTGATATTAGGTACAAATACACCATCCATTACATCCAGATGAAACCAATCTGCTACACTTTCATTTAGCATTTTACATTCAGAACCCAACTTTAAAAAGTTACAGGCAAGTAAAGAAGGAGCTATAATAGACATTTGAATAATTTTTGTAAAGTTACAATTTTGTAATTAGTGCACATTTGTACTTTTTAATCTATTTATGGCCTTTTCTGCTTCCATTAATTTCGGATCAAGCGATAGCGCTTTCTCATAATTATCGGTAGCCGCGGTCCAGTTTTTGTTGGCCTCATTTGTTTTACCTAACCAATAATAGGCATCGGGATAATTGTTCTTTACAGTAACAGCAGTTTGGAAAGTTTTTAAAGCTTCTGTGTACTGTTTTTTATCAAAATAAATAAACCCGATTTCCATATATGCTTCCATATAAGTATAGTTATTAGCTATACAATTTGTAAAGAGTTGAATTGCTTTAGCACCGTTCCCTGTTCTAGATTGGTAGATACCTGCAATAAAGTCGCAGTGCGACTGATACGTTCTTCCCATTCTCAAATCTGAAACTTTCTGACAAAGTTCTAAAGCTTTGCTATTTTTTGTTTCAGCAAATAAGTTGGCCAATGCTAGCATGGCATCTGGGGATGCATAAATATTGGCGGCATGACTATAAGATTTAATAGCAGCAATCGTGTCTTTTAATTGTTCTGAAAGTTGTGCTTTCTTAAACCATAATCCAAAATTGCTACTATCATTTTTTATTAAACTGTTTAACTCAACTAATGCTGGCTCATAATCGCCTAAACTATCTAATGCATTTACGAGTCTCATATGCAATCCAACACTATCAGGATATTGTTTGGCTAACTTTTCAAGTCTTGCGATCTCATCTGGCAGAATCGTTTCTTTCTTTGTATTTTTCTGATCTTTTTGTGGGTTATTACATGCCATCAAAAAGAATAAAGACGCGTATAAAAAAGGCTTAATCATACTCAAAAATACGAGGCATTTGCACTTATGTCAATTTTTTGACAAAACTCATGCCTTAACCTCCTATTTTTGTAGGATACTTAACATTTTATGAAAAGAGCTATACTCGATTTGTGTTGATGACCGAAATGTCTTTAAACGAAATGCAGTTAGCCAAAACCAATAATAGACCCATGAAATATCTTTATGTATTAATTGTACTCTTTTTTGTAGGGAATATCACAGTCAGTGCTCAAGAAAAACCTGCATTACTGGATTCTGTTCATTTCGCTGGTGAAAAGCATTTTAAAAATATTCGTCAACTCACTTTTGGGGGGGATAATGCAGAGGCTTACTGGAGTTATGATGGGAAGTCAATTATTTTTCAACGCACAAATCCTAAAGAAGGTTTGAATTGTGATCAGATTTTTATTGGTAAGCTACCTACTAGCTCAGAAGAGCCATTTAATTATAAAATGATAAGTTCAGGTAAAGGAAGAACCACTTGTTCTTATTTTTTACCCGATGGGAAACATATTATTTATGCTTCAACATTTAAAGGTGCAGATACTTGCCCGCCAATCCCAGATAGGTCTAAATATGGCAACAAATATATTTGGCCACTGTATGATTCCTATGATATTTATATGGCAGACTTAAATGGTAAAATTGTAAAGCAATTAACTACTGCCAAAGGATATGATGCAGAAGGAACACTTTCTCCCGACGGCAAGAAAATGATTTATTGCAGCGACAAAGACGGCGATTTGGATTTGTATGTAATGGATTTAAAATCTGGGAAAGAAAAGCGTGTAACCAACACTTTAGGTTATGACGGGGGCGCATGGTTTAGCCCGGATGGCAAAAAAATTGTTTGGAGAGCAAGCCGTCCTAAAACGGATGCTGAAATTAAAGAGTATAAAGATTTTTTGAAACAAGGACTGGTTGCACCTACTCATATGGAAGTATATGTGGCTAATGCAGATGGTTCAGATGCTAAACAAATTACTTTTCTGGAGCAAGCAAACTGGGCTCCTAATTTTACGCCAGATGGTAAACATATTATCTTTTGTAGCAATCATGAATACAAGAGAGGATTCCCTTTTAATATGTATCTAACTGATATCAATGGTAAAGGATTAGAAAAAATTAGCAGAGACCGAGGCTTTGATGCATTCCCAATGTTTAGCCCCGATGGTAAAAAGATCATTTTTGCTAGTAATAGAAATAACGGAGGAACGCATGATACCAATCTTTTCGTGGCCGATTGGGTCGATTAAAAATTTATTAATACCTGGATAAAGAGAAAAGGATTATTTTCAAAAAAAATATAACATCATAATGTATCAAGGACTACTTCATTTACATAGTTTATTACGTTGGATCATTTTAATATTATTGGTTGTAAATATTGTTCGACACTTTACAGCTTCGAACAAACCTTTTACTGCTACAGATAAAAAGTTGGGACTTTTCCTAATGATTGCTGCACATACCACATTATTATTAGGATTGTATCAATGGTTTACGGGTTCTTTAGGATTTCAAAATATCAAAGAACTTGGGATGGGTGTTGTAATGAAGGATAGCGCTTATCGTTTTTGGGCTGTAGAGCATATGACAGGAATGATTATTGGTATTATATTGATTACCCTAGGCAAAACAGTAGCTAAAAAAGAGTTTACAGATGCACTGAAACATAAGCGCAGTGCTATTTTGTTTACATTAGCATTGGTAATTATTTTGTTGACTATTCCATGGCCTTTCAGAGTTGGAATAGGACGCCCTTGGTTTCCAGGGATGTAACTATCTTTTTCCTAATTCAATAACCTCACAATCTTTGATTTCTTTGCCATCGATGGTAAAGCGAATAAGCGTGCGCATTTGATGCCATCCTTGTTTTCCTGCTGCACCTGGATTCATGTGTAAGCAATTAAGCTCGGCATCATACATGATCTTAAGTATGTGTGAATGCCCGCTAATAAATAGTTGCGGATTTATTTCTTTAATTAATTTTTTAGTTGCTGGATTGTATTTTGGAGGATACCCACCAATATGCAACATCAAAACTTTTACATCTTCGCATTTCCATTCTAATATTTCCGGATATTCACTCCTTACGTCGTAGCCGTCGATATTGCCATAAACAGCTTTGAATATTTTTTTATCTTTTAATTTATCTGCTATGGCTATAACACCTAAGTCACCAGCATGCCAAATTTCGTCACATCCTGCAAAATATTTTACGCAACTTGGATCAAGCCACCCGTGTGTATCTGAAATCAATCCGATCTTTGTCATGGTAAAACTTGTTTTTCAAACAAAAGAAACAGTAGTTTTAGTATTGCAACTTATAACAAAATACTTGAGATACTAATGGATATGTTAGGAATTAGATTTATAAGAAAAATAAAGTATCCATTATTTTTAATGGGACTACTATTTTGTAGTTATGCTGGAGCACAAATTTTTGGAGGAAATCCAGCTAAGCAAAAATGGCTTCAATACGATACTGATTCGGTAAGGGTTATTTTTCCGCATGGCATGGAAGATGCAGCTATGCGTATAGTAAAAAACTCATCTAAAATTCAGCAGGATGATAAAAGTAGTTTAGGCCCGCGACAAAGAAAGATAAGTGTGGTTTTACAAAATGGAAGACCTGAATCTAATGCTTATGTGGGTTTAGCGCCATGGCGTTCAGAATTCTATACAATTGCCCCTCAAGATCCTTTTGAGATGGGTGCTGTTAATTGGATTGATAATTTAACGATACATGAATTTCGCCATGTTCAACAGTATAGCAATTTCAATAAAGGGCTTTCAAATTTCGCATCCATTATATTAGGCGAACAAGGTTTGGCTCTTGCTAATTCAGCTGCCATTCCAGATTGGTTTTTTGAAGGTGATGCTGTATATAATGAAACCAAATTTTCGCCGCAAGGCAGAGGTAAACTTGCCTTATTTATTAGTAGTTATAAAAGTCTTTACCTCTCTCAAAAGCATTATACGTATATGCAAATGAGAAACGGGTCATTTCGCAAATACATGCCGAATCATTATGAATTAGGTTATTTATTAGTAACCTATGGTAGAAAAAAATATGGAGATGATATTTGGTCAAAAATTTGTGCAGATGCCGTTAGTTTTAAACCCCTGATTTATCCCTTTCAAAATGCCCTAAAAAAATATACTGGTGTAAATTATCAAAGTTTTGTGTTAGATGCTTTGAATTATTATCAATCAAGCTGGAAGGGTGACATGACTGAAAAAGTTGACTGGGTTACCAATACCACACAAAATGATGTTGTTGATTATCGGTATCCCTATACAACTAAAGATGGGTCAATAATAGTATTGCGTAAATCATTGAAAAATATTCCTGGTTTTTATTTAATTAATCATGATGGAACAGAGCATCGGGTTGCTAGTCGTTCCTTAGCAATTGATGATTATTATTCCTATAAAAATGATAAGATAGTTTATGCATCCTATCAGCCAGATATACGATGGGGTAACAGAGCTTATAATGCTATTAAAATATTGGATCTAAAAAGTGCTGAAGAAAAGACCATTTTATCGCATACAAAATATTATTCACCAGATATTTCAAAGGCTGGGGATCTACTATTGGCAATTGAATTAGATCCTATTAAAGGCTCTTCATTAATGCTGTTAGATCAGGATGGAAAACTGTTGAATAAAATACATAAAGAGGGATGGATCTTTGCAAGTCCTAAGTTTTCTGCAAACGATCAAAGTCTTTATGTAACTGCAAGAAATGATTTGGGTGAAATGAGTCTGTTGAAAAAATCGTTCAGCAAGAACGATTCTTTAGAAACCATACTCCCCTTCGAAAACCGGTTAATTGGATATTTAAATGTTCAGGGCGATACTTTAATCTATACGCTTAGTAACAAAGGGCGAGATGAAATTTGGGCTACCATTTTAAAAAATGAGAAAAACGAGAGCTTTCGGCTAGCATCTTATCCCACCGGATTATATCAAGGATTCATCAATGCCGATGGAAAATTGATTAGTTCGGCATTTAGTGCTGAAGGATATCGTTTAGCATCATTCAAACCCCTTTGGGAACCGAAACAATCTGCTGAAACACTTACCGATATTTCAACACCTGAACTATATAATAATAAAGAGGAGGGTTTGTTTAAAGAAATTAAGGGGGATAATTTGATGGCTAAAAAATATCCCTCTACAAAAGGACTCATTCGATTTCATAGTTGGAGACCGATGTATGCAGATCCGGAATATACATTTTCGCTTTATGGAGATAATGTATTGAACACCTTCCATACGGAGCTTGCATATACTTATAATCAAAATGAAGGCAGCCATAAAATGAATATTACAGGCGTTTATGGTGGTTCGTATTTGCAGCCGATTTTTGGTTGGGATCAGATCTGGTCTAGATCGGGGTATTACCATAACGACACTTTACTTCATTGGAATGAATCGAATGCGTTTATGGGCCTCAATTTGCCGCTTAATCTATCTGGGGGGAAGTCTTATCGCTTATTAAACCTTACTTCTACCTATCATTTTGATCAATTGAATTGGACGGGACTGGGCAAAACTATTTTCAGGGATCAACAATTCAATACTTTACAAAGCAGGATCGATTTTGTTAGTCAAATTCAGCAGTCCCAACAGCAAATCCTACCACATTGGGGCTATCGGTTAAGCGCACAATACAAAACAGCTCTTGGAATATATACTGCCCATCAGTTATTATTATCGGGAAGTTTTTATCTTCCAGGGCTTAGTAATAATCATGGTATCGCAGTTACTGGTGCTTATTATCAGCGAGATACCATGCAGCAATACCTGTTTTCCAATAATTTCCCTTTTTCAAGGGGGTACTCTGCTGTAGATTTTCCAAGGATGTGGAAATTGGCAGCCAATTATCATTTACCTGTTGTTTATCCTGATTGGGGTTTTGGGAATCTGGTTTACTTTTCGAGGGTCAGGTTAAATGTTTTCTATGATTATACCAGGGGAAAGAGCTTAAGAACAGGTACCCAGTTTGAATTTGCATCAACAGGAGGGGAGTTATATTTTGATACCAAGTGGTGGAATCAGCAATCTGTTAGTTTTGGGCTTAGATTTAGTCATTTGTTGAATAACGAGTTTCGGGGGATTACACAACCAAATATTTGGGAATTTATAGTTCCGGTGAATCTTTTTTAAAAAAAACTGGGAGGATTAATTTTTTAAAAGGACCCCTTTCTTGTAAAAAAAGCCTGCATCATTGAATATTTTAAGGCATATTTGCACGAAAATCAGGCCTTTAGGAATGATTTTCCACATTTTTAAGATTTTTTTCCACTTAATTTTCTTATTTCCGCTGTAAACTAATATCTTTGCAGCCCCAAAAATTGTATGTCGAAACAACCACTGATTAAACAAGATGGAGTAATTCTGGAAGCTTTGAGCAATGCCATGTTCAGAGTGAAATTAGAAAATGGCCACGAAATATTGGCTACCATCTCAGGGAAAATGAGGATGCACTACATCCGAATTCTACCAGGTGATAAAGTGGGGGTTGAGATGAGTCCGTATGATTTGAGTAGAGGAAGAATCATCTTCCGATACAAATAGTCTGGAGCAATTAGGTAGGGATAAAAATTATTAGGTACCAATAAGCCGGAAGCATTAGCCAGGGCGAAAGCAAAAAACACTTTTATGAAAGTTAGAGCTTCTATCAAAAAGCGCAGTGTAGATTGTAAGATCGTGAAGCGTAAAGGCAAACTGTACGTGATTAACAAAAAGAACCCTCGTTATAAGCAACGTCAGGGATAATTATCGGTGCCTGATGGTGCCAACATTAAAATAGTATAAAACTTAAAATTAGAATATGGCTCGTATTGCCGGTATTGATTTACCAAAGAATAAAAGAGGAGAAATCGGTCTAACCTATATTTTCGGGATTGGCCGTTCAACTGCTCAATATATTCTGACTAAAGCTGAAATCGACTTCGATAAGAAAGTTAATCAGTGGAACGATGAAGAACAAGCTGCTATCCGTAATATCATCAACTCTGAGTTCAAAGTTGAAGGTGCTTTACGTAGTGAAGTTTCAATGAGTATCAAACGCTTATTGGATATCGCTTGTTATCGTGGGTTACGTCACCGTAAAGGTTTGCCTGTTCGTGGTCAACGTACCAAAACGAATAGCCGTACCAGAAAAGGTAAACGTAAAACTGTAGCCGGTAAGAAAAAAGTCGCTAAGAAATAATTAGTTGAGTGAGTATGGTGCCTGGCATCATACTCATTCTTACTATAAAATCCGTTTCAGCTTGGATCTTCCGCAAAGGAAAGGAGAGTGAAATGGTTCCCGAATCGATTCGGGATTTTTCATTGTTAACTAGTCCCGATTTTAATCAGGATGAATACCTCAAAAAAGAAAAATGGCTAAAACACAAAAGGCGCAGAACAGTGCAAAGACTTCTGCCAAGAAAAGAGTAGTAAAAGTAGATGCAGCTGGTGAAGTTCGTATCTCTGCTACATTCAACAACATTATTATCAGTTTTACCAACAAAACCGGTCAGGTTATTAGTTGGAGCAGTGCTGGTAAAATGGGTTTCAAAGGTTCAAAGAAAAACACTCCATATGCAGCTCAAATGGCTGCAGCTGATGCTGCTAAAGTAGCATTAGATGCTGGTTTGAAGCGTGTAGACGTTTTCGTAAAAGGCCCTGGTGCTGGTCGCGAAAGTTCTATCCGTTCAATTTCTCAGTCAGGTATTGAAGTAACTTCTATTAAAGACGTTACCCCATTACCACATAATGGATGTCGTCCTCCTAAACAACGTCGTGTATAATTTTAGCTGGAACTAAAGTTCGGGCAATAACTATAAACATAGGGCACAGTATCTATTTTAGATTTTTACGATACTGTGTCGTCACTAAAAAATCAACAAACAAAAAGAAATGGCACGTTACACAGGTCCCAAGACCAAAATCTCAAGAATCTTCGGCGAACCAATCTTAGGTAATGCTAAGTGGTTAGGGAAGAACAGCAACCCTCCGGGTCAGCACGGTGCGGCTCGTAAGCGTAAAACTTTAGGTGAATACGCTTTACAGTTACGCGAAAAACAAAAAGCTAAATACACTTATGGTGTGTTAGAGCGCCAATTCCGTAAAACATTTGAAGAAGCTCAGCGTCTGAAAGGTGTTACCGGTGAAAACTTGATTAAGTTATTGGAGTGTCGTTTAGACAATACCATCTTCCGTATGGGATTAACTGCTAGCCGTCCAGAAGCTCGTCAGTTAGTGAACCACAAGCATATTTTGGTAAATGGTGAAGTGATGAATATACCTTCTTACACATGTAAGCCGGGTGATATCATTGCATACAAACCAAAGAGTGCTGACAATTCTGCTGTTACAAGCAAGAGTCGTGGTAAGAACCCTAAATTCGGTTGGTTAGATTGGAACGAAACTGAAAAGAAAGGTACTTTCATTACAATGCCAGAGCGTGAACACGTTCCTGAGAATATCAAGGAGCAGTTGATCGTCGAATTGTATTCAAAATAATTTAATACCCGGGCTACAAACCCGGGTATACATCATATTCCTTTATCCCCTTTGGGCTAAAGATTCATAAGTAAAAAACAAGTTCTAATATGGCCATACTTAGCTTTCAGAAGCCAGACAAAATCGTTTTACAAAAAGCAACAGATTTTGAAGGACAGTTTGAGTTCCGTCCATTAGAGCCAGGCTTCGGCTTGACTATCGGTAATGCACTACGCAGAGTATTATTGAGTTCTTTGGAAGGATATGCAATTGTAGGTATCAAAATCGAAGGCGTTGACCACGAGTTTGCAACTATCAAAGGCATTACAGAAGACGTAACTGAAGTGATCCTAAACTTGAAACAAGTACGTTTCAAGAAGCATGTTGAGCATGATGTAGTTAACGAAAAAATTACTTTGTCTATCAAAGGCCGCACTGAGTTCAATGCTGGTATGATTGGTGAAGGATCTCAGAGCTTCCAAGTGATGAATCCTGAATTGGTTATTTGCACTATGGACAATACTTCTAAACTCGACATCGAACTAACCATCGCTAAAGGCCGTGGCTATATTCCTGCTGAAGAGAATAAAGTAAAAGATGCTGCTTTCGGTTATATCGCAATCGATTCTATTCATACACCTATCAAGAACGTGAAATACGCTATTGAGAACTATCGTGTAGAACAAAGAACTGACTACGAAAAATTGATCTTGGATGTAGCTACCGATGGTACTATTCACCCAGAAGATGCAGTAAAACAAGCTTCTCGTATTTTGATTCAACACTTGATGATCATCACTGATGAGAACATCACTTTTGATAATAAAGAAGACAAAAAAGAAGATGTTGTTGACGAGCACGTATTACAATTACGCAAAGTATTGAAAACACCATTGGAAGATTTAGACCTTTCAGTTCGTGCATTCAATTGCTTGAAAGCTGCTAAAATTAACAGCTTAAGCGAATTAGTTCAATATGAGCAAGAAGACCTAATGAAATTCAGAAACTTTGGTCAAAAATCTCTTTCTGAGATTGAACAAGTATTGACTGAAAGAGGATTGAGTTTTGGTATGGATTTAAACAAATTAGGATTAGACAATTTGGATAATTAATCCAAACGCTTTTCCATTATTCACATCTTGTATTCCCGACACGGTACAAGATATATAAAACAATAAGTCATGCGTCACGGAGACAAAATCAATAACCTCGGCCGTAAAAAGGCACACAGAGTAGCGTTATTGCAAAACTTAGCTAGTCAGTTAATCACACACAAGCGTATCGTTACCACTTTGGCAAAAGCTAAAGCATTGAGAACATATGTGGAACCTTTGATTACCAAGACTAAGAAAATGGAATCAGTTGCACAAATCAGCCATAACCACCGTTTGGTTTTCGCTGAATTGCAAGACAAAGCTGCTGTAAAAGAATTATTTACTGTAGTCGGACCAAAAGTTGCTGCTCGTCCAGGTGGTTACACCAGAATTCTTAAATTAGGAATTCGTCCAGGTGATAACGCTGAAAAAGCAATGATTGAATTGGTTGATTTTAACGAGATCTACGGTAAATCAGTTGAAAAAGCTGCTGAACCAGCTAAGAAAACTCGTCGTGCAGGTGGTGCTAAAAAGAAAGCAGAAGCTGCTGTTGAAGAAGCTCCTGTTGCTGAAGCGCCTGTTGCAGATGAAACTCCAGCTGTTGAAGATAAAGCTGCAGAATAATTTTAATGTAAAATTTTTCAAATACAGGCAAGACTTTTTTAGTCTTGCCTTTTTTTATATCCAATGTGTAAAAAAATATCTGATATATCGACTCAGATGTGTTTTTTTTGCAGCATCAAACAGACCCTAACAACATGCCTCAAACACACCAACCTGCAATTTTAGTTTTAGCTGACGGTCACGTTTTTCATGGCCGTGCTTTTGGAAAAATAGGAATAGCTACTGGCGAAATCTGCTTTAATACTGGAATGACTGGTTATCAGGAAGTTTTTACAGACCCTAGTTACACTGGTCAAGTATTGATCATGAATAATGTACACATTGGTAATTATGGAGTGAAGGATGTAGATGTAGAAAGTAAATCTGTGAAAATCCATGGGTTAATAGCCAGAAATCTTGAAGAGAAATTTAGCCGTTTTATGGCGGATGGTAATTTAAGCGATTATTTAATTGCCAATAGCATCGTTGCTATTGATGACATTGATACCAGAGCCTTAGTTGCCCATATACGTACCAAGGGTGCTATGAACTGTGTTATTTCTTCTTCGGAAATGGATATAGAGAAATTAAAAACACAATTAGCAACTGTTCCAGATATGGATGGTTTGGAATTGGCTAGTACAGTAAGTACCGATGTAGAATATGAATTAGGTGATGTGAACGCTGCGATTAAAGTTGCAGTTCTTGATTTTGGTGTGAAAGAACATATTCTGGAATGCTTAGTTGCAAGAGGAGCACACGTTCGTGTACATCCAGCAAAGACAACACTTAGCAGATTAAAAGAATTTAATCCCAATGGATATTTTCTTTCAAATGGCCCTGGAGATCCTGCTGCAATGCCTTATGCAGTTGCCACTGTAAAAGATATTTTAAATGAAAACAAACCCGTCTTTGGAATTTGTTTAGGTCATCAATTATTGGCAAGAGCAAATGATATCCCAACATTTAAAATGCACCATGGTCATAGAGGATTAAATCATCCAGTAAAAAATATCATAACTGGTCAGTGCGAAATCACTACCCAAAATCATGGATTTGGAGTTGATCCAGATGCAGTACGTGCTCATGCAAATGTGGAAGTAACACACTTGAATTTAAATGATAATTCTATTGAAGGTATCCGATTAAAAGATCGTCAGGCTTTTAGTGTGCAATACCATCCAGAGAGTACACCTGGGCCACATGATAGTCGCTACCTCTTCGATAATTTCATAGATATGATGCGGAAATAAAAAAATCCCTGAGTTAGTAGCTCAGGGATTTTTTTTATTTCGGTTCTTGCATCAATGCGTAACACTGATTTGCAATTTCTAATTCTTCGTTAGTTGGAATTTTTAATATTTTTACTTTCGATTTTTCAGTATTTAATACTACCGTTCCTTTGATTCGCTGCTTATTTATTTCTTCATCTAAATCAATGCCTAAATACGATAAGTTTTTTGTTGACAAGCTTCTTACCAGTGCATCATTTTCTCCTACACCGCCCGTAAAAACTATTGCATCAAGTCCATTCAGAACTGCCGTGAATGATCCAATATATTTCTTGATATGATAGCCATACATTTCATAAGCGAGTATTGCATTTAAATCTCCTTTATTATATCTGGCTGTAACATCACGCATATCGCTAAAGCCGGTTAATCCTAACATGCCACTCTTTTTATTGAGTACATTATTGATTTCTTCTATCGGATATCCTAATTGATTTACTAAATAAAAGATTACAGACTGATCGATATCGCCTGCCCTGGTTCCCATAATTAAACCATTCATAGGCCCTAGTCCCATGCTATGATCAATACACTTTCCATTTAAAATAGCACTCATGCTACAGCCATTTCCTAAATGGATGGTTATAATTTTTGATTCTTTTTTCTGCAAATATTCAATGGCTCTTTCTGAAACATATTTATGACTTGTTCCGTGAAATCCGTAAGCCCTGATTCTATGCTCCGTATAATATTCGTTAGGTATTGCAATGCGATATGCAACAGCTGGCATAGTTTGATGAAATGCAGTATCAAATACAGCTATCTGTTTTGCAGTTTTGAAAATCTGTTCTGAAACTTCAATCCCCAAATAGTTTGGTGGATTGTGCAATGGCGCAAGTGGAAATAATTTTATAATTTTTTCTTTTACTTCTTCTGTTATGATTTGAGTATCTGAAAAATTTTCTCCACCATGAACAACCCGATGACCAACTGCATGTATTTCATCAGGGTTTTTAATAACACCGATTACAGGATCAATCAAAAGTTTTGCAACTTCTTTTAATCCAGTAGCATGGTCCTTTATTTTTAGCGTTTCTTCAAATACAAATTCTTCTCCGTCTTTAAATCTTTTGTGAATGATGGTAGAAGCATCTGAACCAATTCGTTCTATTAAACCCGAACAAATAGTAGCAGCTTCAGGCATACTAATGAGTTGGTATTTAATGGAACTACTTCCTGAATTAATTACAAATATGTTCATCTAATTTTATTAATTTTTATTGTTGAGCTTGAATGGCAGTAATTACAACCGTATTAAATACATCATCAACAGTACATCCTCTGCTAAGATCATTTACCGGCTTATTCAATCCCTGTAACATGGGTCCAATTGCTAAAGCGCCAGTTTCTCTTTGTACAGCTTTGTAGGTATTGTTTCCCGTATTTAAGTCAGGGAAAATTAATACACTTGCTTGTCCGGCTACCTGCGAATTCGGCAGCTTTTGTTTTCCAACTGAGGGGTCAACTGCAGCATCATATTGTATGGGACCTTCTACTTTTAAATCAGGTCTTTTTTCTCTTACGATTTCGGTGGCTCTTCTAACTTTATCTACATCTTCACCTTCGCCAGAAGTGCCGGAAGAATAAGAAAGCATTGCTATCTTGGGTTCAATGCCGAACATGAGACTGGTTTCGGCAGATGATATAGCTATTTCAGCTAATTGCTCGGAAGTAGGATTGGGGTTTACAGCACAATCCCCAAAAATAGCAACTCTATTAGGCAAACACATAAAGAACACAGAAGAAACGGTGTTAACGCCAGGTTTTGTTTTTACAAATTGTAGTGCAGGTCTAATAGTATGTTGTGTTGTATGTTCTGCACCTGAAACCATACCATCGGCATCCCCTTTGAAAACCATCATTGTGCCAAAATATGAAACGTCTAACATTAAATCGCGAGCCATTTCTTTTTGCAAATTTTTAGATTTCCGTTGCTCAACTAATTCGTCAACATAAGCATCATACTTATCGGATGTTGCCGGATCTATTACTTGAATTTTATCAAAGTCCATAGAAAGATTCAACCTGTTTGATGCAGCAATAATATTTTCTTTATTTCCAAGAATTGTTATTTTAACGATGTCTTGTTTAACAAGCTGATTCGCTGCAATTAAAATTCTATCATCGCCACCTTCTGGTAGTACGATATGTTTTTTATGTGATTTAGCCCTTTTTACTATTTGATATTGGAACATTCTTGGTGTAATATTCCTAGTCTGGAAAGTATTTATCTTTTCACCTATGGATTGGATATCGATGTACTTATCAAAAGTGCTGATAGCTAATGCTATTTTCTCTTTATTATAATAGTATATTCTTGATTGTGTTCCAGCAACTTTTGTTACCGTTTCAAATGTGCCAGTTTCAACAGTAATAACAGGTAATACAGTATCCAAACCTTCAATTAATTTTAAAATAGAAGGCTCAGGCATTAGTCCTCCTGTTAAAATCATTCCGGCAACTTTTGGATAATTTTTTGAGATGTTAGCCTGTAAAACACCTACTAATATATCACCCCTATCACCAGGTGCTACAATCAAAGTGTTTTTCTGTAAACGCAATAAACAGTTGTGTAACTGCATGGCACCTACTATCGGATGGTCAACTTGATTCGAAAATAAATGCTCTCCAAATAAAGTCTTGCCATTTACTGAATCACAAATTTCTTTAAAAGTTGGATTGCTTAAATTTCTATCATATGGAATTACTGTAATTATAATATCCTTTGGAAGATTATGTCGAATACTAACAGATACGGAAAAAGCAATTTGTTCTAATACTTTATTTGCTATTACGGTTAAAATTTGAACGCCTTCATCTTGAAATAATTTGAAGGTGGAAACTGTGGAGGACACAATTTCTTGTTCTGTCTTGTCTTCCCCTTTTACAATCAGAACTACAGGGATACCTAGATTTTTGGCAATATTAATGTTGTCGTCAAATTCAAGATTTGTGCTGCTCCCCAAAAAATCAGCACCTTCTACAATTACAAATTCATTTGTTTCCTGCAATTTTTTGAATTTTTCTATGATCTTGTCGATCATAAGCGCTTCCTGCCCATTATTTTTCAGCTTCTCCACTTCTTCCCTGGTGAAAGCATACATGTCTTCATAGGGAGTGGTAAGATCAAAATGCCGGATCATGGTTTCCAGGTGATTGTCTTTTTGCCCTGCAATACAACTGATCACCGGTTTGAAATAGGCGATTTTTTCTGTTTTCCCAGCTAAAAGATTCATCAGGCCTAGGGCGATGATCGACTTGCCTGAATAGGGTTCTGTGGTACTTAAATATAATGCATTTGTCATTTGATCGATATTGCTCAATTACAAAATTATTGAATATTGAAATGCTTGGGAATGATGATTATCAGTAAAAGCTAACGATTAGACTGATTTTAATCATATATAAACCATTATCTAAAGCACTTGCAAAATTCCTAAATCATTTGAAACGACTTTTTAAATGTATATCCAACAATTTGTATCATAATAATAAAATGCTACAAATTCTATCATTTTATATGCAAAAAAAAAGTGATAATCTATACAAGTTTCATATTTTAAATCGAATTTCGTGAATATTCTATTCGGCTATGGCAAATGTTCATTAATGCGATAGCAGTCCATTACACCACAAAAATTTCAAACTATGATCAAAATTTTTAAAATTAAAAACTTATTATTCCTTTCTATTCTGCTTTTAGGTTTTGCATTTGCTTCTAAAGCGCAACAACATGCTGATATTCGATTACATGGCTATGCTATTGGAGCATTTAGCGACAAAGTAGATTCTTATTATTCAAGCACTGACTATTTTCAGGGAACCATTAATGGGGGTTTACAATGGGGTGCTGGTATTGAAATTAAACCAAGTAAAATGATGGGCTTGGAATTTCTGTATAATCGTTTGGATACTAAATCACCTATGACATATTACGATAATGGAGTTAAATCAGGCACTTTCGATGCAGGAATCAATAATTTCATGTTAGGGTTCAACCGCTATTTTGTATCCAATGCAAAAGTAGAAGGATATGGTGGTTTACTAGCTGGTATAACAGGATTCAAAATCGGAACAAAAACAGCTACAAAATTTGGATACGGCTTTAGACTTGGAGCAAATATTTGGGCAACTCCTAAAGTTGGAATTAAATTACAGGCACAACTAATGTCGGCATCACAGGCCGTTGGTGGTGGTTTCTACCTTGGAACTGGTGGTAGCGGCGCTGGCATCTCAAGCTATTCATCTTTCTACCAATTTGGATTAGGAGGAGGATTGGTTTTCAAACTTGGAAATTAATAATAGAAAATCACTAGTGTCCGGTAAAAATAGTTAATAGTTCTTTGAAAGTCTTGGTATATATATGTTTCATAGGAAAATAGGTCGGTGACGATTTGAAATGGGTCATTTCATAACTTACTGTAAATCAGTTTGTTTATGAATCAAGGCAAATATGTTTTTTCGCAAATTGTCACTTTTCTACCTGCACGTATTTTTGATCGATGTGTAAGCTCTTTCCAAGGGGATAAATGGATTAAACATTTTACCTGTTGGAACCAGATGATGTGTATGATGTTTGGGC
>SESB01000894.1_pt1 | contig 20925 bp, 37 predicted proteins | sample 3171441 | NCBI WGS metagenome assembly SESB01 (sample SAMN06051867, study PRJNA518727) | freshwater metagenome | biome: subpolar coniferous forest; feature: holomictic lake; material: water; isolation source: holomictic Lake 227, 6 m depth | place: Canada: near Kenora, Ontario | collected... | reverse complement strand
CACCTACCTCTCGCAGTCTTCGGCGAGCAGCACATACGCTCCGCTGGCTTCGCCCGCACTGACCGGATCGCCAACCTCTCCAAACGTCACGGCTGGCGACTCCTCGACGAAGATCGCGAACACCTCGTTCGTGATGACGGCGGTGGCGAATCTGGTGGCGTCTGCCCCCGACGCCTTGAATACACTGAACGAGTTGGCGACTGCTTTAGGCAACGACGCCAGCTTTTCAACGACGATCTCGACCAGCATCGGCGGCAAGCTCGCCAAGGCGTCGAATCTCTCTGACCTAACTGACGCTGCGACTGCTCGCACGAACCTCGGCCTCGGGTCGATGGCTACTCAGGCCGCGAGCAACGTGGCTATCACTGGCGGCAGCATCGACGGAATCGACATCTCAGGCGGGACGTTCTAAACGTGGCGAACACGGTACGAATCCTCCGAAGCACAACGGCAGGCAATACGCCTGCGTCGCTTGTGTCTGGGCAGATCGCAATCAACGAAAGCGACGGGAAACTGTTCTACAGGAACGGTTCCGGTGCGGTGACGGCACTTCCTACCGGCTCGCCTCTTTTTAGCTACGCCACAACGGCAAGTTTCCCGGCGACGGGGACAAGCGGACTGTATCTGGCGTCGGACACGTCGAAAATCTACAGATGGGAATCGACGGTCTATGTGGAAGTTGGGTCTGTGGCAACCGGCGTGTCCGACGGCAGCAAAGGTGACATCACTGTAAGCGGCTCTGGCGGAACGTGGACTATCGCCGCCGGTGCAGTCGTCACAGCCGACATCGCGGATGGTGCTGTGACGATCGCCAAAACAACCGGCTTGCAAAAATCGATCACCAGCGGCACGGCGATTCCGACCGGCGGATCATCCGGCGACATCTATCTGAGGTACACATGATTGAGACACTCGCAGCAGAAATCGCCACGCCCGCATACGCTGGCCTGTCGGATGACGCGATCATCTCGGCAGTGAACGCCAAGCGTGTTGCCTCGCGGAGGCTAGTGCCAACGTGGGAGGTGCGGCGAGCCGCCATTGAGGGCGGCTACTGGCCGTACCTCGTCCTGGCTGCGAATGACCACAGCAACTCGCAGCGGCAAGGGCTGGCGATCAGCGTGCTAGCTTGGATCGACGACCAGAGCGGAACCATCCAGACGGTAGACATGGATCGTCCAGCCACGCAGCAGATGCTCTCTGGCCTTGTCGCCGCTGAGTTCGTGACGCAGCCGCAAGCCGACGCTCTGGACGCACTCGCGAACACAGACACGGCATGGACTGACTCTGTCGGCCTGCCTGAGATCGGCATCGGCCTTTTGAACAACGCGAGGAATTTCAATGGCTAACATACAGCAGGCATACGGCACCGCAGCCGACGCGACGATCACGCTGGCGAGTCTCGCGTCTGATACCAATCTGCTCGCAGGGCGTGAATCTGCGGAGATCGTCAACACTTCCACGCTGGCACTCGACTACCTCGTTAGCGGCAAGATCACCACAGGCACTTCGCCAACCACGGCACGGCAGATCGAAGTCTGGGCAGTCGGCTCTTGGGACGGCACCAATTGGCCCGACGTGTTTGACGGGACGGAGTCGGTCGAAACCATCACCAGCAGCGACATCAAGGCGTCCATCTGTCGCCTCGTGGCGGTGATGGCGACGAGTGCGACGAGCAATGTGGGCTACCATTTCGGCCCCGTGTCGATTGCGTCTGCGTTTGGCGGCGTCTGCCCGCCGAAGTTTGTTTTGTTCGTCGCACACAATACCGCAGTCGCACTCAACGCCACGGCTGGCAATCACCAGATCAGACTCCTGCCCTGCTATGAGACGGTGGCCTAATGCGGCGTGACTATTCATCGCTGCGGCAGGGGCTTGTCGGCGCGTGGTGCCCGTCGCTGGGTGCCGGTGGCCCGGTTATCGCTGACCGCAGCGGTAGGAACAGGCCCGCATCAGTCGTCGGCGGCGTGTCGTGGTCTGCCATACAGGGCGGACTGACTGCGCGTCCAAACGGCAGCAACGGGTACTTGGATACTGGCACCACCTGCAACCTGAATGGCGCGACAAGCGCAGCTCTCTCCTTCTGGGCGAGCCGCGCATCAGCGTCCGACATTGTCGCTGTCGGCAGCGCGGTGGCACGAAATCGGTTTAACGTCATTTGGGGGGGTGGTCTTGTTTACTGGCAAATGGAATCCGGCGGCGGGGATTCGTATCCATACTGTTCGCTGGCTGGTACGGCTCTCACGCATTTTGCGTGGCAGCTTGATAAGGGCGTATCTAGTGCATGGATTAACGGCCGTCAGCAGGCTCTTACACCAGGAGGAGACTATACTGGCTCGCAGCTATCGTCGTCGCTGGGCACGTTCCGCATCGGCGCGGAACAAAGCACAAATCGTTTTGGGGTTGGATTTATTGACGACGTTCGCGTCTACAACCGTGCCCTGACTCAGCAAGAAATTCTCCTCCTCGCCTCTCGTCGCGGCATCGGTCTGACGCCGCTTCGCCAGCGTCGAACATCGGCCAGCAGCAGACGGCTGTACGCAAACGTCGCCGGAACGTGGAAAGAAACGCTGCCGATGGTCAACGCGGGCGGTACTTGGAAAGAAGGAGCGGTGTACCAGAACGTGGGTGGGGTGTGGAAGAACTGACCGCCATGCCCCGGCGAGGGCTTTGCGCTCGACGAGGCGACGGGGACGTGGGTGGAGGCGAATTCCTAGACCACCTTCGGCAGCACGCTCGGTGCCGACACGCCTGGACTGACGATCCGAGGGTCTAGGTATTTTTTCGTCACCGCGGGGCTTGAGTGGTCAAGCAGCCGCTGGGCCGACCCGCCGGCCGCCTCGTAGTAGGAAGCGGTCGTCTTCCTGATCCGGTGGAACTTGCATCGACGGTCGCTGGGGAGGCCGGCTCGCTGAAGGATGATTTTCAAGACTCGCCATAGGCATGTGCGGTGCCGATCCCAAGGGATCGCCGTGTCGTCGGGGCCGCGGCGAATCGCAAGCAAGGCGTCGGCGCACTCGACGCTGATCTCGCGGAGAATGTCGCGCCGCCTGCCCTTCCGTTCCTCGGCCCTAAAAATGACGTTACAGCCTCGCACATCGCAGGCCCGCACATCGACAACGGAAGCGATGCGCTCGCCCGTGTCGTAGCACAGAAGTAAGATTGCCTTCCAGACCGTCGCCGCCGGGAAGCCGCCGATGCGGCCCTGCTCCTGGGAAGCGGAGGTCAGGATCGACTTCATCTCGTCGGTCAGCCATGCTTCTGGGATTCGCTCGGGCACGATGATGCGAGGCACTTGCGGCCAAGTGTCCACAAGCTTTCTGCGGGCGCAGAATTCCCAGAGGGCGCGGAGCTGGGCGCGATCTTTCGCTGCCGTGGCCGCCGACATCTTGCGGACACGGTAAGCCAGAAACCGGGCAACCGTCAGCTCCTCGAGATCGGTGGTCTCAGGCGGTCGCCCGAGCACCTCCCCCCAGGAGCGAAGCGTGTAGCCGTAGAGGGTAATCGTTCGGTCGCTGACTCCGGTCAGCGGCGCGTAGAGGTCGGTCAGGACATGGTGCAGCAGCATGGTGTATCTCCTCCAAAAGGAGTACCACCTCCGTGCGGCACTACAACAACTCGCGCCCCCCTGCGGGGGGGCGCGTCTGGAAAAAAAGTTTCTGCTATAGCAGTTCCGAAAGCTTTTCCGGCGTCAGGGCGAAAACGCTTGTTAGTCGGCAGTGAGGCCATTGTGAGCCGATTGTTCGCAGCCACTTCTCGCGGGCCTTCTCCACGGCCTGGGCGGGCGTGGGCGTCACCACGATGACCTCGTCGGCGTCCTCGACTCCAGAATCCGACCATTCGCAGATCACCGTGTAGCGCGGCATCAGCAGGCACCTCCATGTGTCTATCTGTGGCGGCTGGCTTTTTGCCGGCCGGTCTGGCACCATGTGTGGGTGCCTGACGCCGTATATTCAAATCCCCTATCCTCCACTAGTCAAGGGGAGCCGTGACGATTTTTCGGGAAACTGGCTTTTGCCCCCGCCGCAGGGGTATCCTGCCCTTGGCGGCAGAGTCGCCAGAAGGCGGAAACGATGACAAAGAAGAAGCAGATCGATCAAGCAATCGGGAGCTGGGAGGCCGCGTGCATTTTAGGCACGCACTGGACGACCCCGGCCCGAATGGTCGGCAAAGGGCTCCTAACGAGCCGCACGCTGGCATCCCCCGTCGTGAGCGACCCCGAGCGTGTATTCACCGTCTACAGCCTCGCCGAGTGCGAGGCTGACTGGGAAGACTACGCCGAGCAAATGAAGCAGGGCGGCACCGGCAAGCGGCCTCGAGCAGGCGTCGACCTCCGGCCTCCGATGGTCAAGGCACTGGCAGCGCTCGAGCACCAGATCGCATTCGGCGATGCCGTCTCGACCGGCGAGGCCGCGGAGATCATGAACGTACACTGGACGTTCCCACCGCGAATGGCGCAGCAAGGGAAGATCGCGGCTCGCATCCTCGTCAACGCCAGGAACAATCGCAGCCGATGCTGGATTTTCTCGCGTGCAGCTTGCGAAGCCAACGTATCCCTCGCCCGCCGGCTACAAAACGCCGGCACAAAAAAAGGTCGGCACCGAAACCTCGCTTGACCGATCTTACTCGGTAGTCTAACATCCTGCCCACCGCAAGGAGAGCAAGGATGCTTTGGACGCACCAGCAGGAAGCTATCGACTGGGCCGACGGCCGCCGCGACGTTCTTCTCTGGATCGGCATGGGTGCCGGGAAGACCCGCACCACGCTTGAAATAATCAAGCGGATGATGCTGGCCGGCAGTATCCGACGCATTCTGGTCGGCTGCCCGAAAGCCGTGATCCCCGCGTGGTTCAAGCAGGCCAAGCTGTGGCTGCCCGAGATTCGCGTCATCCTGCTCGACCGCGGCACCTCGGCCGACAAAGGCCGGCAGCTCATGGCCGCGATGGCTGATACATCTCCGGCTATCGTCGTCAGCAATTACGAAAGCCTGTGGCGTATCAAGGAGGTCGAGAAGCTCCTCTGGGACTGCTTAGTCTGGGATGAGGTTCACCGGCTCAAGTCGCCTTCGGGGGCCGCGAGCAAGTGGGCCGCGAAGATGTGCAAGCGGAACCCGACCGCAAAGCGTATCGGCCTGAGCGGCACGCTCCTCGCCCAGTCGCCCCTCGACGCCTACGGGACTTGGCGAGCCGTCGAATCGCCGGAATGTACCACTTTTGGTACGACCTACACCCTGTTCAAGGCGACCTTCGCGATCACGAATCCCGCGATTCCCGGCATGGTCATCGGCTGGCGAAACAAGGAACAATTTGCGGCCAGAGTCGCGGCCACGACGTTCCAGAGGAAGAGCGAGGATGTCCTTGATCTCCCGCCGATCCATCACGTCGAAGTGCCGGTCGAAATGACGGCCAAGGAAGGCAAGGTCTACACGCAGTTGGAGAAGGACTTCTGCGCCGAGGTCGACGGCGGATTCATCACGCCGGCCAACGCGATGGTCGGCCTCCTGCGGATGCTCCAGGCCACGAGCGGGTTCATGCGGCTCGACGATACGGCGGCTGCGAGGCAGATCGACGAGACGCCGTCGAAGCGGGCCGCGTTCGCTGAGATGCTCGAGGATATGCCCGAGAACGAGCCGCTCGTGGTGTTCTGCCGGTTCCGCAGCGACATCGACAGTGTCCTGCACGTTTGCGAGCAACTGGGTCGCACGGCCAGCGAGCTGTCGGGTAAAGTGGACTCCCTTGCCAAGTGGCAGGCCGGTGAGACCGCCGTTCTGGTCGCTCAAATTCAAAGCGGCGGAATCGGAATTGATCTCACCAGGGCCGCCGTCGGCGTCTTTTACAGCCTCGGCCATTCACTCTCCGAATGGCTGCAAGCAATTGCCCGTCTGCACCGACCTGGGCAGGAACGACACACGCGGTTTTTCAGTCTGGTCGCACAACTACAAGGTAAGACAACGGCCGACGGCCGCGTGTATGAAGCCCTCTCCAACCGAAAGGAAGTGATCGATGTCGTTTGCAATTCCTACCGTGCAAGACAGTGCGCTGTCGACCGCACTTGAAAAGATCAGCCTGATCGACCGCGAAATCGACGTGGCCGAGTTGGCAGTGAAGGAACTGAAGAAGCGGCGAGAGTCGCTCGCGGAAATCGCCGTCGAGGAAATGACGGCGGGGAGACTCGACGGAGTTCGGGTCGCTGGACGGAGTTGGCGGGTGGAGTGGGATCACTCCGTTTCCGCCACGGCCGAGAACAAGGATGCGGTCTTGGCTGCGGCACGGGCGGCAGGGATGGAGAAGCAGCTCATTGGCGTCAATACGAGCCAACTGAAGTCTGTGCTCAAGGAGATGCACAAGGCGGCGGGAAAGGATGCCCGCGAGCCTTGGGCTGACGGGACGGCGTTCGCCGGCCTCGTCAGCGAATACGTCCGACCCGTGCTGCGGCACGTCACGGTCGGCTGATGAAGTTGCCACGCGGGCGTGTTGCCCGCGTGGCTGGTTGATGGATCAGTAACACGCTCTAGGAGACAACCATGAGCACTGCGATTAGCACGAACGTCAGGACGATCGATTACCCCGCGCTCTCGCCGACCTCTCGGCAGGCCAGGATCATCCAGGCCAATCTGGAAGGCGAGCCGATGAGGGAGCAGGACTTGATCCGCGTTCCCACGCCGGCCGGCGGTGGCACGATGTGGAGCATCGACAACCAGGGCAACGTGGAGACGACCGAAGAGATCGTCGGTCTGCTCGTCGCCGAGGGTCGCCGCGGCACGCTCTGGCCGAAAGACGATCCCTCGGACATGCGTCCGGTGATCGTGACGCACGATCTGATCGTCGGCTACCGCGTCAGTGATGATCTCGGGGATTGCGACCCCAAGGCTTTGGAACGGTATCGCATCGGCGATAGAAAATTCGACTGGGCGGCTCTCTCCACTGGCCCCGAGTTCGGATGGGGCAGCGGCAAGGGCGGCGGGCGGTCGCGCAAGGTCAAGGAATCTCGAGTGCTCGCCATTCTGCGCGACGGCGAGACGTGGCCGATGTTGATCACTGTCGGCCCCGGTTCGCTGGCGAACTGGCTGCCGTTCCGCAAGCGGATGCCCTCGTTCGTCTACGAGTGCGTCGTCGGCCTCAAGCTCCAGAAGATCAAGAACGCGGGCGGTCAGCCCTACTCGCAGATCGTGCCACGCATCGTCGGCACGATCAGTGAGGAGCAGGGTGCGGTGGCCGAGAAGGTCTACCACGCCCCGCTGACACAGATGTTCAACGCGCCGCCCGCCGGGGCCACCGTGAACGCTGCCGACCTGGGCGACGAGTAGCTCTTTGCCGTCGGGCCGGCGACGAACCCGCCGGTCACATCGTCCCTGCGGGCCGGTAGCCAATGCCTCGACGTGGCTTTGTAACTCGAGGAAGTCGTCGCAGACCACCCGTGCATCTCTCGCGGGCCTGCGATGGCGAATTTAAACCCCGCGGGGCCGTCAGCGATGGCGGCTCCGCGGGGGGTTTATTGCACACAACACAAGGAGGCTGGGCGATGATATGGGCTTGTGGAGGAGACGGGAGCAGGGTGCTTGCAATACCAGATGGGGTTGCCACATGCCCTTGCTGCGCTGAAGACGTTGTTGCCAAGTGCGGTCGAATTGTGCGGTGGCACTGGGCTCACAAGGCACAAACAGACTGCGACCCCTGGTCTGAGTCGGAGACTCTTTGGCACGCAGCTTGGAAGTCACGATATGAGCATACGGAAGTTGTGATGGACAGGGTTGTCGGAGCGGTGTTCTCGCGACATCGCGCTGACGCCGTGTCTAGGAAGCACGGGGTTGAGACCGTGCTTGAGTTCCAGCACAGCTCGCTTGAGGCCGCAGAAGTCGCCGAGAGGGAAGATTTTTACGGGAACATGCTGTGGGTGGTGGATGCTTGCGAGGCTTTCTGCAAAAAGAGAATCTCTCTCCAATACGTTAAGCCCGAGTCTGGGGCGGCCTACGTCAAGTTCAAGTGGAGACACCGCAGAAGATCATTCGATGGCTGCCGGGGTGGTTTGTTTCTTGACCTGGGGATGTCCTGGGTTCCTGCGGGGGCTCCGTTCTGGATGGGCAAGCTTTGGTGGGACGACGCTGTGCTGAAGGATGGAGTGCCACGTCACCCAGGTTGGTGGCAAAGGATCAAGAAGTTCCCTTGCCTACTTCACGTTCGCAAGCACGAAGACGGGTGTGGGTGGGGAAGAATCGTCTCGCACGAGGACTTCTGCCGTCTGTTCACTCGAGCGTCGAACTACGTTCCTTTCGGCGGAGGCCGAGACTGCGAATACCTGCGCAAGCTGGATTTTGACTGCCCCTCAGAAGACTTGCACGAAGCATATAGCTGGTGCGAGCCGCAATTGAATCATTTCGGAACGAAGTTCATTAAGAAGGAGACTGTATGAACGACATATTCAAGGCAGCAGCAGAATACGCAGCCAATCAAGGCTGGCCGATGGTGCAGAACTGGGGCATGAGAGAGGACGGCGGGTGCATGTGCTACCGCGGCAAGTCGTGCGCCACTCCAGGCAAGCATCCAGTGCATGACGACTGGCTCCTTCACGTCACGACCGACGAGGACAAGATCGCGGCGTGGTTCGAGGAGGACGCGATGTTCAACATCGGCCTCCCCCTCGGCCCGTCCAGCGGCGTGATCGATACCGAGTGGGATGACGAGAAGTCTTTCGCCACGGCGAAGAGATTCGGATTGCTCAACATCCCGACCCCCGGCTTCGTGTCCTCCCGCGGCGGCCACCGGCTCTGGAAGATGGACAAGCGACTGATCGACATCTCCAAGGGAGTCAAGAAGATCGACGGCCTGGAGGTGCGGTTCGGCGGCGGCGGAAAGATGACGCAGTCCATCATCCCGCCCAGCGTGCATCACACGGGCAAGAAGTATGCCTGGGAGCCGGGGAGGTCGCCGGATGAGGTCGAGCTGGCGACGATGCCAGAGGCACTTGTGCTCGCGGTCATCGCCGCCTGCGCCGGCGAGGGCGGCGAGGGCGAGATCACCAAGAACACGATCTACGAGCGAATCATTCAGGAGGGCGAGAGAAACGATGCTCTCGTCGCATGGATTTCGTCGGAGATCATGCGGATGCGCGACCCTCACGACCCCGTCGAGCAGCAGAACGTGCTCATGATCTGCCGGTCCCTCAATCAAACGCGGCTCGCAGACCCACTGAAAGACCCACAGGTCGTCTCAATCTGGCAGGGGCAGCTCCGCTGGGGCATGAAGGCCAGGGCATCTGGGGCTACGAAGATCGCCAGCACAGACAAGGATGCCGACGAGAAGGTTCGCGAGGCGAAGGCGAAAAGCCCCCACACCGCCAGCGGTCTGGAAATCCGCGGCGGCGAATGGTTTCCCGGCCTGTGGAGGCTGACGGTCGTCCACTCCGACCCCAAGGAGTTTCGCCTGGGAGTACCACTGCCTGGGGCCACTCAGGAGGATGAAGAAGACGAGAAGATGCGGGTCTTCGTCTCGCTGACCAGTGCCGACTGGTCTAGCCCAATCGCCGTCGCCAGAAAGGTGCTCGAGGCCACCGGCACGATCGACGTGACCGACCCGAACCCGAAGGAGTGGGCCAAAATCTGGAACGGCTACTCCTACAAGCCCGAGGGCGAGAAGAAGACGGTCAAGGTGCGCGGCCTCAAGGTCAAGCTGATGGACGATCGCGACGAGGAGTGGCCGCCGGCCGAGCAGCAGCGGTATGCGGTCGTGGCAGGGTGGCTGCTGGACGGCTTGTCAAACATCGCCAAGCCGGAGCCGGATATGGATGACTCCATGCCTCACCCGTCGGGCAGGCCGTGCTGGGTGCGGTCTGGCGATGGAACATACGAACTCTACTTCTCGTGGACTCGCGTATTCGAGGACATCCAAAAGACGAGGAAGGTCAGGCTCAACGAGGGCGACATGGTGGCCCTCAAGCGACGGATGCTGGCAGCCGCGCAAGAGGACGAGTTCAAGGTCGAAAGGGTGCGGACGGAGACCGGCGTCAGGCGGCGATACGTCGTCTGGACGCAAGCCCATATTGCCCATCTTGAAAACATTGCCCATCCTGACGGCGGCTTTGGCCCAAAAGCCCTAATATATAGGGGCCAAATTGATTTTCAGGAACCAATCATAGGCGCGGGAACGCTGGTTTGTGGGCCAACATGACGTAAGTGACTACTAGGTAAGACTTTCGGGTGGACCGGAAACCCGCCCACAAACCCCCAAGGAAGGAAAAGCGGTCCAATGCAAGTTGCAAGGCTCATCGGTGGTGCTGGAACAGGGAAGACGACAGAGTTGCTCGGGATCATGAAGTCGGTGCTTGAGCAGATCGGCGACTCGCCGTCTGCCATCGGGTTCGCCAGCTTCACAACGGCGGCTCGCGAGGAGATGGTGAACCGAGCGGCGTCGGCATTCGACTGCCACCCGTCCATGCTGGACAAGCATGGGTGGTTTCGGACGGTGCATTCGACGTGCTTCAAGATGCTCGACCTGAAGACTGAGCAGATGCTCACCAGGGACGACAAGGCGTCGAAGTGGATCGCCGACCGGCTCCGCGTCTCGGTCTCGTGGAAGAAGGTCGGAGATAGCGGGTACGCGGCCTGTGTCGGCGATGACGAGGCGGCTGCCTCCCTGACGCTCTGGGACATCGCCAGAAGCCGCATCGTCACTCTGGCGTCTGTTCACGCCGAGAAGTCCCACGCGGGGTTGGACGTGCCTCCTATCGCCACGGTGAGGCATTTCATTAGGAAGTACGAGGACGCCAAACGGATCGACGGGAAATCCGACTTCGTCGACATCCTCGGGCGGTATGCCGGCGTGAGGTTCCCCCTGGAGGGGCCAGAGGACATGGAGCCGGAGGGCGATCTGCCCGAGGGTGTGCAGGCTTGGATATTCGACGAGGCCCAGGACTCGTCGGCACTGGTCGATCGTGTCTGCCGGCGGCTGGCGTATGGGCCTGGGGTCAAGTGGACGTATCTGGCAGCGGACCCGTTTCAGTGCCAGCCTGCTGGCACGCCCGTGCTCACGACAGCCGGATACCGTTCGATCGAGTCGCTTGACCCTGCGTCCGATTGGCTGGTCGCTTTCAACACCAGGGAAAGCACCTTCTACGGGTTTGGGAAAAAGATACCGTTCCAGATGGCTAGCCGAGAAGTGGACTCCGGCGATCTCATCGAAGTCACCTTCACAGACGGCACGAAGTCACTCTGCACGCCGAATCACAAATGGGTGGTCAGGACAGTGAAGAAGGAGGCATACGCGACGTACATCATGCGGAAGGGCCATCGCTGGCGCATCGGAACGGTTCAGATGTTCGCAAATTCGTCGCCTGCGACGAAGAATAAGAACGGCGAGTTTCGCGTGAAAATGAGGATGAACCAAGAGGCCGCGGACTCTGTGTGGTTGCTTCGCGTCTTCGATACAGACCGAGAAGCCCGCATGTACGAGCAGATCGTGTCGTTCAGGTACGGCATCCCCCAAGTCACCTTTAGGCCGCCTTGTGGCTGCAAAAACAACCTAGACGCAGAGTTCATTGAGACGGTTTTTTCTTCTCTAGGAGACTTAACCGACAAGGCAACAGCCTGCCTCGCCGATCATCACCTAGAGGTTCTTTTTCCGTTCTGCTCAAAGTCCTGCCGGTCGAAAAACGGGAGCTTTGCTACACGCCTAATTCAGGCTGCGAATCTCTTGCCTGGGATTCACATTGTCCCCAAGATGCTCCCCGATCGCCACGCCCGCAGGAGCCGCTGGACAGACTCGATCGGGCCGCGGTCTATCGGTAAGCAGTGCGAGTGGGTCGGTATTCAGTCGGTCAATAGGCTACCCAGTGGGACTTCGATTCGGGTCTATAGCCTCAATGTCGAAAAGCATCACACTTACGTCACGACAAACGGGATCGTGACGGGGAATTCAATTTTCGGCTTCGGCGGCGCAGACTACAACAACTTCCTGTCGTGGACCGTCGACAAGGAGCGGACGATGCCGCAGTCTTGGCGGTGCCCGAAGCCGGTCATGGAGCTTGGCGAGCGGTGCTTGCGGAGGATGCACAAGGGATACTTCGACCGCAAGATCGCCCCGGCGTCTCACGAGGGTTGCGTCATCCGCGAAGCGTCGGTCGAGCGGGCATTGAGTCAGGTCGACGGTAGCCGCTCAACGCTGGTGCTAGCACGCTGCAACTACTCGCTGGCAAAGTTCTCCGAGGTGCTCGAGTCTAGGCGGATTCCGCACGCCGGCATCAACGACAAGGACGACACGAAGGGGCTGGTGGCCTACAACGCCTACTGGAAGCTTCAGCACGGCCAGGACATTGGCGGGCATGAGTGGAAGGCGGCCATCGAACTGACGCCCGTAAAGGCTACTGGTGACGCCATCTTCCTGCGACGGGGAGAGAAGTCGGCCTGGAGCAAGGGGGCGAGGGACGGCGTCGACTTCATCGCAGCCGACGAACTCCCCGAACTCGGCGGGGCTTCGCCGGCCCTGATGGAGCTGATCAAGTCGGGTGGTTGGGCCTCCCTTCTGGACGGTGGGAAGAAGTGGTACGACGCAGCGAAAAGGCACGGGCCGGCGACCGCGACGAAGCCGAATGTTCGGCTTTCGACCATCCACGGGGCCAAGGGGATGGAGGCTCAAGACGTGATCCTGGCGACCGAGACTGCCGCCCGCGTCGAGCTTGAGCGAGAGCTTGATCCGCGGTGCCACGACGAGGAGTGCCGGCTTGAGTACGTCGGCGTCACTCGGGCGAAAGAACGGTTGATTGTGTGCGAATCTGACGAACCCCACGCAATGGAGTTGCCACGCTAATGGACACGCTTTTCGATGTATCCCCAGACGAACCTGTTCGGTCTAAAGGAAAGCGCCCTGCTCGCGCGCAGCCTGTTGCCCCCGCACAAGAACCAGAAAAGTCGGTTCTTTTAAGGACATTCCAGCAGGACAGAGCGATCCTGCCCATCGGCACGCTCGATCACACCTACGACTGTGCCGACGGCCGTTGCGGAACTCAATGCCACGACATCCTGCACGAGGACGGAGGCGAGTGGTATGTGTCGTGCGTGTTCTGCCACACGGGCCAGTGGGTGAAAGCGATCAAGGGGCACCTGAAGCCGAGGGGGCAGGAGTTCGTTCTCCGAGACGGTCGCTTCGCCGGCCTCACTCTGCCCGAGGTAGAGAAGCAGCCGCGCGGCCTTGACTACTTGAAGTGGGCGGCCGAGAGCCACCCGCGACCTACCGTCAAGGATGCTTGCCAAAGACATCTAGACAAGACATCTAGTGCCCGTTAGGCTACTGCCGCACACCCACCGGAATGGAGTCCGCTGTTATGTATGGCGCATCTACACGCTTCCGAAAGCAGTCTGCCTCGTGCGACACGGCGGAAGTGTCGCTGTACATGGCGGGTGACATCGAGCACGCCAAACAGGTCATCCGGCTGTACTGCAAGAACAACCCGACGTGCGTGACCGTGACGCCGACGACTTTCATCTACCGCGGCGGCGAGGAGGCCGGGTTTGTTGTGGGGTTCCGCAACTACCCGAGGTTCCCTTCCGACTTAGCCGCGCTCAAGGCTCACGCATCGCCTCTTGCAGACGAGCTGCGTGAACAGCTTGGACAAGACTCGCACATGATCGTATCCAGCGTGGGAACGGTCTGGAGCACTACTAGGGAAGGAAGTGTCTGACGAAATGGAATACCAGTCGTTTTTCGTGACCCCGCCGGCAACACAGTGGGACATCATAAGCCTGGGTGGTGGAGTGCAAAGCTCTGCGATGGCGCTTATGGCTGCTGTAGGAGACATCACTCCGATGCCGCAGGCAGCGATTTTCGCTGACACGCAGGCGGAGCCCAAAGAGGTGTACCTATGGCTGGACTGGCTTGAGAAGCAACTGCCCTTTCCGGTATATCGCGTCACGGCGGGCAGCCTTGCCGACATGGAGATGCAGATTCGCGTGTCTAAGAAGTCTGGAAAGACGTACAAGAAAAGCGAGATACCGGCGTTTGGCAAGAACCCCGACGGATCAAAAGGTATCTTGGGTCGCAAATGTACTCGCGACTTCAAAATCCAGCCTATCAAGGTCAAGGCCCGCGCGATTTGCGGAGTCAAGCGAGGGCAGAAGAACATCACCGTCACGCAGTGGATCGGCATATCTTCTGACGAGATGGGGCGTGCGACAGCTAGCCGGGAGCCGTGGAGCCAGACGAGATTCCCCCTGCTGGAGAAAGACATAACTCGAGAGGGCTGCCTTGAGTGGATGAAGGCTCACGGCTATCCCGAGCCGCCGCGGTCGGCGTGTCTGTTTTGTCCGTTCCACTCCGATCATGAGTGGCAGCGTATCAAGGGCGGCGATGCTGCCGAATGGCAGTACGTTCAGGACTTTGAGAAGCAGCTCCAGGCGTCCGCTGAGAAGTGCAAAGTCATGCGGTCAGTTCCGTTTCTTCACCCGAGCCTTGTCCCGATCGGCGAGGTGGAGTTCAAACCCGCCAAGGCAGCCGACGGCAGTAAGCAGATGACGATGCACGAAATGTGGAACGACATTAAGAACGACTGCTCTGGCATGTGCGGCGTATAGGCTACTGGACGACACTCGCAAAGGATCGCCGCCGGAGAAGACTCGCGAACTCATATGAAAAAACGCATTCTAAACTTGGGCGCTGGCGTGCAATCGACGGCCCTCTACCTGATGGCGATGGACGGCGAGATCGAGCCGTTTGACGTGGCGATATTCGCCGACACACAGGAAGAGCCGGCTGATGTTTATCAGCATTTGGCTTGGATGGAATCACTAGGCGGCCCCGCAATTCTGAAGGCGTCGGCCGGAAGCCTGGGCGACTGCCTGCTGGCCGGCAGTGATGCCCGCGGGAATGTCAGGAGAGATGGAACTCATTTCTCGTCGATCCCTGCCTACGTCATGGACGGCGACAAGAAAAAAGGCATCGGCCAGCGGCAATGCACGAAGGAGTTTAAGGTCGATGTCGTCGAGCGGGTGATCCGCCGGCAGATATTCGGCGTAGAGCCGGGGCGACCGCTGCCGAAAGATTCCGTCTGCGTCCAACTGATGGGCCTATCCTACGACGAGCCAAAACGAGTGATCCGCGTCAAGCAGAGGTACTCCGCAAGGCCGAAGCAGTGGCTGGTCGAGTTCCCCTTGTTTGACCTTGAGATGTCGCGGGGCGACTGCGTGGCCTACCTAAAGGACAGAGTTCCGCACAAGGTTCCCAGGTCGGCGTGCGTCTTCTGCCCGTACAAAACCAACAAGGAATGGCTTGAACTCAAAGAGACAGACCCAGTCTCGTGGGCCAGGGCCGTGCAGATTGATGAGGGGGTTCGCGGCGACGGCTCCCGCGGCCTGAACTTCCTGCACCGCTCTTACCAGCCGCTGGCCGTAGTCGACCTCCGCTCCGAGGAGGAGAAGTCAGGTCAGAGGTCGTTGTTCTCGAATTTCAACGACGAGTGCGAAGGCATGTGCGGCGTATAAATCTACTGGACAACACATCCTGCAAAGGTTAGATTCGTCGCGCCCCCCAGCGGAAAGGATTCCCTACATGGCACTTTGTCTTACTCGCCGCCCCGGTCAGAAGCTCATTCTGGATCGGCCGCATATCGAGATCACGGTCGAGTCTGTCGTCGGCAAGACGGTAAGGCTCGTCATCGACGCCCCCAAGCATGTGAAGATCACTCGCGAAGAGTTGCTCTACCGTGCGCCGCCGAAAACGGAGGAGGCCGCGTCGTGACCGACCGGCTTTCTGTTCTCGTTCGTTTCTTCACGCAAGGAGGATATCTAGTGGCTAAACGCAAGCCCGAGTGCAGCGTTGAGAAGACCATCGCCGGCATCGCCCAGGCGATTCATGAGGTTCGCGAGGAAGGCGAGTCGACAGACCGCATGGTCGTCGCGTTGACGAAGTCAGTCGCCGCAATGCTTGTCCGCGTCGAGAACGCCGAGGCGGCGATCAAAAGCCTGCTCGTCGAGGTCGAAGTGCTGCGGCAGCCGCCGCGCACATGGCTCGGCTACCTGAAGGGCGAGTGATGACACCCATCGAATCGCACATAAGCCTCTGGCTCAACGTCACGACGCTTCTCGTCTTCGTCGGTGCCCTGACGTACCTCAGCCTCCTGCCCTACATGACCGGAGATGACGAATGATGCCGCCAGCCCCCATCGACATCGACGACGAGCGTTTCGCCATGATCTGCCGCGACGAGGATGACTCGTCGCCGTATGTGGACGTGCAGTTTGACACGCTGCCGCCGTGCGACGACGACCCCGACTACTCAGAGAATCCAGACTCTCTGCGGTCGGTGGCTATGTGGCTTTTGCAGGCGGCCGATTGGCTCGAGGAGAGGCAGTCCCAATGAGCCGCCTCTGCAACCGCTGCAACGAGAAGAAGGAATCGAACAGCCCCTGCCCGAAGTGCGGATGCTCTGAGTTCCGAATCATCGTGGAGAACAAGAATGCCAATCAAAAAGGGCTATAGCCCGAAGTCAATCAGCGCGAACATTAAGACCGAGATGGCGGCCGGCAGGCCGCACAAGCAGGCCGTCGCCATCGCTTTGGATATCGCCAAAAACGCCAAGGCGAAGGCGAAGAAGAAGTGAAAGTCCTTGTCGCCTGCGAGTACAGCGGTCGCGTGAGGGACGCATTCATTGCCAGGGGGCACGATGCGATGTCCTGCGACTTACTGGCGACTGATTCTCCTGGTCCGCACTACCAAGGCGACATCCGAGATGTCTTGGACTACCCGTGGGACTTGATGATTGCACACCCGCCATGCACGAATTTATCGGTTAGCGGAGCAGCGCACTTTGCAAAGAAGAAATGGGGGGGGGGGGCAGCAAGCATCGGCGTCTTTTTTCATGCTCCTCGCCAAGGCTGACATACCAATGATCGCAATCGAAAACCCCGTGTGCATCATGTCGTCGCTGTGGCGTAAGCCCGACCAGATCATTCAGCCGTGGCAATTCGGTCACGGCGAAACGAAGGCAACGTGCTTGTGGCTCAAGAATCTTCCGAAGCTAGTCCCTACGGACATTGTTTCCGGCCGAGAGCCAAGGCTCCACTGGCTGCCACCGTCGCCCGACCGCTGGAAAATCCGCAGCCTCACGTTCAGCGGGATTGCAAACGCAATGGCCTCGCAGTGGGGAGCTACTGGGCAACATATCTCGATGAAAAAACAATCCGAAAGGACTGCACCTTGACCCGCAAGCGCGAACGCCAAGCCAAGAAGAAGCCTGCTCCGCCGCCGCCGCCGGAGGGCTACGCCGCACGCACGAAGGCTCAAGCTCACGCGCTCGAGGTGATCGGCAAGAACGTGATCACGTTCGTTCTCGGCCCAGCCGGCACGGGCAAGACCCACCTCGCCAGCGGCTACGCCGTCCAGCAGCTTGTTGACGGAAAAGTCGAGAACATCGTGATCACGCGGCCATCGGTGGCGACGGAGCAGCTCGGCTACCTCCCCGGCTCGGCGGAGGAGAAAGTCGGGCCGTATCTCGTGCCTTTTTTCGACGCGCTCGAGCGGATCGCCGGCAAGCGCGGCCACACCCGCGACCGCATTAGGGCGGCCGTGAAGATCGCGCCCCTCGCATACCTTCGAGGCCGCACATTCTCGCGTTCTGTCATGATTTTTGATGAAGCACAGAATTCGACTTTCGGCCAGTTGAAGCTCTTCCTCACCCGCCTCGGTACGGGCAGCCAGATCATCATCACGGGCGATGCCGACCAGTCCGACCTCCCCAGGAGCGAGCGACGGTTGATCGACGTGATGCAGCGTCTCTCGGGCCTGAAGGGCGTCGGAGTCGTCGAATTCAAAGGGTGCGACATCGTCAGGAACCCGATCATCGAGAGCGTGCTGCGGGAGCTTGAGAAGTAATGGAGCTGTTCGTCCTCAAGACTGATCGCCTGCGAGCCTCGGAGCGGCGATTCATCGCCGACCACCTGACGAGACCGGAGAGCGAGTTCCAGCGTTCGCTCCTAGCCGGCACCGTGACTGGCACGATCGCCATCTGCCTAGACCAAGGCGAGATCGTCGGATGGGCTAGGAGCGAGGTCTGGCAGGGCATCCCGACGCTCGAGGCGTTCGTGTCGCCGGCCTACCGCCGCCGGGGCGTGGCAACGCTCTGCGCCGCCGGCCTGCGGACTGAGGGCGTATTCCGCGACTACGAGTTCATCGGCGTCTTTCGGCCGACGATGGTCTCGCTCGCCAGTCGCCTGGGGCTGATCTATTCGGCCTTCGACCGCATGCCCGACGGCACTTGGGTGAAGGCTTCATGACCCCCGAAGACAAACTCCTAGTCGCGCTGCGGATGATGAACATCGAGCGGATGTTGTCCACGACGATTCCGGCGATTAAGGCGACTGCGAAGGCTGCGCAGCAAGTTGAGGCCCACGGGCTGGCGACTGCTTCGTATCTGCTAGCCGAGTCGGTCGAAGTGTACGCGACTGAGATGAGGAAGTTCGTTGACGGCCTTGATCAGTCTTGACAGTTTAACTACCGCGCCAGACAATGCTGGCCGGTTTGGTTTCCGTTTCATTTCATGGAGGATTGACTATGCGTTCCTTTTTTCTTGCTTTCGCCGTGGCCTGCTGCACCACGATCGCCTCGGCCGAGAACGTCTTCGTGACGACGACCACCGTGGTCAGTGCCCAGGAGACGGCTGATGATTGTGCCCGCACGGGGTTGCTCAGGCATTGCCGAGTTCTCAGGGGCAACCAAAAAGAGGGCATCGGTTTCTCGACCGTCAGCCCGAGTGCCGCAGAGAAGTCGGCTTGCTTCTACTCCGAGGCCGTCCGAGGCCGTCTCCGCATCGTCGAGCGCGGTGTGAGCTGGTCGCCCGCCCGCCGCGGCTGGTTCGCCGTGCTCCGCTACAGCGGCAACTGATACGTCTTCGCCACGTCGGGGGCGGCGGTTCTCGTCTGCCGCCGCCCCCGGCCCGCGAGGGAGCACCATGAAAGACTTCGTACAACTTGAGTTCGTCGGCGGCCCGCTAGACGGTGCCGTTCGGCCCGTGCTGCGTGAGTGCATTGAGATGCCGCTGGCGGCCGGAGCCGTGGTTCACGTCTACCGAAAAGACGAGGTGATCGAAGGATGCCGCGTCAAGCAGATCATGCGGCACTGCGAGACCGTCAACGCCTGGGAGCGAACATGATCGTCTCCGTAAAAACCAGTAAGCCATGCCGACTCTTCGACGCCGAGGGCCGCGAGGTTATCTACGCTATCTGGGCCGATACGGAGACTGGCGAGGCGATTCAATACGTCCGCAAGGAAGGCAAGTTCGTCATAGAAAACGACGAAGTCGTGAAGGAGACGCGGCAGCATCCTGCGCCGCTGCGAGTGGAGCAGATCACAAGGAGGTCGCGATGATGTTTGAGTGGTTGTTCAAGAGGAAGACCGTCAGCCGGCTTGAGTCGCAGGTCAACGACCTGCACGACCGCGTCTTTGTGCTCAACCGCTTGTACGAGGGGCTGCGGAAGGAAAACGAGCAGCAGCGAATGCTTGTGACGGCTCTCCGAGACGTGAACGCGAGCCTGGATGCCCGGTGCAATGATCTTGAGAGGATTCAATGAGCCCCGAACTTGAAAACAAGCTGTACGAAGACTTTCCTCTGCTATTCGCGAATCGCGATATTCCGCAGAGTCCGATGGTATTCGGCTGCGAGTGCGGCGACGGTTGGCACGGCATCATTCTGTCGGCGTGCCGGCGAATCTCGTTCCACGAGGCGAACGCCGGCCGATCGGACTTTCGCTTCGCCCAGGTCAAGGAGAAATGGGGCACGCTCCGGCTCTACTACAGCGGCGGCGACGAGTTCGTCATGGGCGTGATCTCGATGGCCGAGGCCGTGTCAGCCGTGACGTGCGAGCGGTGCGGCGCTCCTGGGAAGACGAACGACAGCGGATGGATTTCGACTCTTTGTGAGGGGTGCAGGAAGTGACAACAATAGCCCAGTGGCTGCGCGAGCAGCCGCACGACCGCAGCATCACGATGCGTTGCCTTGACGCGCCGTCGCTCGACGAAAGCCAGCCGACGCACCCAAGCTGGTCGCCTTGCATCGACATTTCCGCGAGGAGCCTCGTGGACGGCAGGAAGGCGGCCGTCTTGGTTCGCGTGGCTGACTTCATGTTCGACGATACAAGCCCGCAGCACCTCATGAAGCTGATCGTGCAGGAGATTGAGGCTGGCCTGGAGCGGTTGCCGAGGGAGGGCGACTGAGATGCCGCACGTCATCATCAGATTCAGATTGCCCGAGGATCAAGGCGACTTCGACGCCGCGATGCAGGGCCGTGACGCCAAGATCGTCATCTGGGAGGTGGATCAATACTGCCGGGGGCTGTTGAAGCACGGCACGATCAGCGACGAGACTGCGAAGCATTTTGAGCGGATTCGCGAGATGCTCAGGGAGCGACCGGAATTGCTCAATGAGTGAGAAGCCAATCGACCCGTACTGGTGGTGCCGCGACGACGAGAAGTTCGCGAAGGAGTGTTGGGAGAAGATCGAAAGGCCGTTGCTGATCGAGATGTTCAAGAAGTTCGACGACCCGAAGTTTTGGGAAGTTCCGAAAAGGAAGGTGAAGTAATGAACCGCCGTAGCTTCTTCTCATGGCTCTCGTCACTCGCCGCAGGCACGGTCGCCTCGCAGCCAGCCGCCAAGCCAGAGCCGTGCGTGACGCCAGCGTATGCGGGGTTCGACGGTTCGTTCGTAATGAACCACCACAACCTGCGACAGCACGTTGTCAAGCTGTGCCGCTGCTACGCCGACTTGCCAGCGCGGTGGAGCATAGGAAATGGAGTTCTCGGTTATTGGAAGAACCGGGATGAGTCCGTGTCGAAGGTGGTGTGGCGCAACCGCGACGGCAAGCTGTTTGAACTTCAGTTCGTGCCGATGGAGGAGCCGACATGACGTTTCATCTGACACTTGAACCGTCGAGCCCGTGGTGGGGGCCATTCATCAT
>SESB01000893.1_pt1 | contig 20925 bp, 18 predicted proteins | sample 3171441 | NCBI WGS metagenome assembly SESB01 (sample SAMN06051867, study PRJNA518727) | freshwater metagenome | biome: subpolar coniferous forest; feature: holomictic lake; material: water; isolation source: holomictic Lake 227, 6 m depth | place: Canada: near Kenora, Ontario | collected... | reverse complement strand
TCTCAGCAGCCTTCTTCTTCAAAGTTGTAGCACCTTCGGCAGGCTCAGCCATTGCTTCTTTAACAGCAGCTTCGTATGCAATGCGCTTGTGTGGCTTTTCAGCGGCAACGCGAAGTGTTCCTTCAGCGCCAGGGAGACCCTTTGCTTTCTGCCAATCGCCAGTAATCTTCAAAATTGCCTCTACAGCTTCGGTTGGTTGTGCACCAACGCCAAGCCAGTACTGAACTCGATCAGACTTCACAGAGATGAATGATGGTTCTGCAACTGGTGAATAACGACCGATCTCTTCAATCTGCTTTGAGTTACGAGCAGAGCGAGCGTCAGCAACAACAATTCGGTAATGAGGTGTGCGAATCTTTCCAAGACGCATCAACTTAATCTTTACAGCCACGTTACTCCTATTAAAAAATTCGGTATTTCATGTTTCGACAGTGGGAGCGTCGATTCAATCGATATCCATATTGGTTGAAATTTGGATTTTGTGCTGGGGGTAGAGGGCCCCGGTACAGGGTGGTAATTCTGCCAGCAAGGCGGCTCATACCCAAATCACGTTCTAGCCTTCTTCGGCAGCTCGTTTAGCTGGATTTCCGGAGCGTGACTTCTTCTTGGATGGGGTCTGGCCCGACTTTTGGGCAGGTAGTCCCATCCCAGCCGGCAGCCCCATGCCTTTTGGCGCTCCGGGTATTCCGCCTCCATTGCGCATCTGTTTCATCATTTTTTGAGCCTGTGCGAAGCGATCGACCAGGTTATTGACCTCTGAAACCTGACGGCCACTTCCCTTTGCAATTCGGGCGCGACGAGAACCGTTCAAAACTTTTGGATCTTGGCGCTCCAGAGGAGTCATGGATTGCACAATTGATTGCGTCCGTACTAGTTCGTTGTCGTCGATGCTTTCAAGTTGCTTTTTCATCGCACCAGAATTTGCACCTGGCAACATTCCAAGAAGCTTAGACATCGAGCCCATCTTCTTCATAGCTTCTAATTGAGAGAGGAAGTCATCGAGAGTGAAATCTTCTCCACTTGCAAACTTTTTTTCTAACTTGTCTGTCGTTTGTGAATCCATTGCGCTCTTTGCCTGTTCAGCAAGGGTCTGGATATCACCAAGTCCGAGAATTCGAGAAGCCATCCGGTCTGGATAGAAGAGATCAAAATCTTCACTCTTTTCACCAGTGGAAGCAAACATAATTGGTCGTTCTGTCTTAGCTACGATAGAAAGCGCTGCGCCACCGCGTGCATCGCCATCTAGTTTTGTTAGCACTATTCCGTCGAAACCAACTCCATCGAGAAATGCTTGGGCAGTTCGAACAGCATCTTGGCCAATCATTGCATCTACGACAAAGAGAATTTCATCTGGGTTTACTGCATCACGAATTAGTATTGCTTCCTGCATCAAATCTAGATCGACGCCAAGTCGCCCAGCGGTATCGACAATAACTATGTTGTACATCTTTTCGATTGCAAACTTAATTCCAGCCTTTGCCACAGCGACTGGATCTCCAACCCCATTACCTGACTCCGGAGCAAAGACTGGAACATTTACTCCTGCTCCAACCTGTTGAAGTTGAGTTACTGCATTTGGGCGCTGCAAATCTGAGGCTACAAGAAGTGGAGTGTTTCCTTGCTTCTTTAAATACAGAGCAAGTTTTGCGGCAAGAGTTGTCTTACCTGCTCCTTGAAGTCCGGCAAGCATAATGACCGTCGGGGGCTTCTTCGCGAGTCGGATTCTTCGGGCACTTCCCCCGAGAATAGTTGTCAGCTCTTCATTGATGATGTTGAAAATTGCTTGTGAGGGATTGATTCCCTTATTAACTTCTTCAAGTTGCCCTAATGAGCGATCTTTAATCTTGTCGATAAAACTTTCAACAACTTCAAGTGCCACATCTGAATCCAGAAGAGCGAGCCTGATTTCCTCAGTTACTTCATCGATATCCCCACTTTTGATACGACCTTTTGATCGAAGGCCCGAAAATGCCTTGGAGAATTTCGATGAGAGTGAGTCAAACACGGCGCTAGCGTACACACATCAAAATCATAAAGTCAGCAAGTAATTTTCGACTTGATTTGCAAGGATTTTTGCCTTCTCTTCACTCAGAGCGTTCCCCTGCAAATCTGTAACGTAGAGAGTGTCGAATGCCTCGGCACCAAGTGTCGCAACAATCGCCGCTCGAATATCTACTCCAAATTTCGAAATCGTTCGGGATACATTGAAGAGTACTCCTGGCTTATCGTGAGTTCTCACTTCAACAACAGTTGCATTCGTTGCCAGATCATTTGTCGCGATTACAACAGGAGGAGCTGTCGGAATACCTGGGTATTTACGATAATTATTGATTCTCTCTTCAATTCGTTTATTGATGTCAATCTCACGGTCAAAAGCTTTTGCCAGGAGTGAATGAAGGCCTTCCTGAGTTGGCTCGGGCGCATAAGCATCGAGAGCAACCAACCAGGTCATCACAGCAGAGCTGCCGATCGTTCTTGTCCGCGCCGATCTAACATCTAACCTTGATATTGAAAGAACGGCTGCGACCATTGATAACAACCCTGTGCGATCTGGCGAAATTATTTCAATGACGAAATTTTCATCACGTTTTGTTAAGAGAACCCGCAGCTCTCCACTTTCAGCCATCTCCACTTGCTCTGGAGTTAACTCAAGTTGTGGCGCAGGAGCGATACCTGACATCGCAGCAAGACATCGATTCACTAAATCTTGGACGAGTCCTGCCTTCCATTTGCTCCACGCTGTGGTGCCGGTTGCTTCACCATCGGCGATACTCAAGGCATGAAGGAGTTCAAGGGTTTGTGCATCTTTGATAAACGCAAGAACAAAGGCAATCGTCTGCGGATCATCTAGATCTCGGCGTGTGGCTACAGCAGATAGGAGTAAATGGTGCTTCACCATCAGAGCCAAGGTTTCTACATCTTCCTCATCGAATCCCATTCTGCGCGCTAATGGTTGAATTAGCTCTTCACCGTAATCTGAATGATCCTTATTAGGAAAACCTTTTCCAATGTCATGAAATAGCGCTGCGATGAGCAATAAGTCAGGGCGGTGTACTTTTCGAGTAAGCGCTACTGCCCGAAAAGCAGTCTCAAGCATATGCCTGTCGACAGTGTGGCGATGAAGGACATTTCGTTGAGGTAAGAAACGAACATGGGACCATTCAGGTATCCACCGCGCGATGAGTCCTTCTTGGTCTAGAGCTTCGAATGTTTCAATCATATGTTCTCCGGCGCCAATGAGTGTGACTAAGTCTTCGCGACTTTGGCGTGGCCAAGGAGTTGGCAAATCTCTTAACTGAGAGGCCATATCAACACAGGCATCCACCGTTAGGTGCAATCCTCGCTGTGCTGCAATTGCTGCAGCGCGCAAGCCTAAAGCTGGATCAGATTCAATTTCATATGCTTCATCAATTGCGAGCTCGCCATCGAAGGCCACTAACCCTTTTGCAACACCGACGGGTCGCGATCTTTTAAAGATCGAACGCCTTTCAAGCCTTTCAAGCCTGTCGATGCGATCCCAGGTGCGCGAAGCTGTGTAATCGACGGCGCGAGCTGACTTTGCGACTTCTAGCATTAAGGCATCTGCATCTGCATAATTAAGAAGAGCGGCTACTTTATCTTGCTCGGTAAAAAGCAACTGATCTCGCTCTCGCTGACTTGTTTCGTGAAGCGCATCGCGCACGTTCATGAGAATTGATTCTGCCGCCGCTACCCGATCCAAAGCCACCTCAATGACATCGAGTCTGGCAAGTGCTCTCAGCGAATTGATATCCCGCAGTCCTCCACGAGCCTCTTTAAGATCTGGCTCAAGCAGGTAGGCAAGCTCTCCTGCCCGCTCATGTCTCTCATCTAAAGATGCACGAAGTTTTGGCAAATTCTTCTTGTACTCCTTCTGCCATTGTTCTAGCGCAGAAGAAGCCACATCGTCGGTCAAATTTGCGTTTCCACATATATGCCTGATGTCCAATAAACCAAGGGTTACTTTTATGTCATCTTGGGCGGCAGTGAGAGTTTCAGACTTTGTGCGAAGTGAATAATCAACTTTCCGATTTGTTGACCACAGTGGGTACAAAAACGCGTTGACAAATTCCTTAAGTTTTTCAGGTGATAAACCCGCGTGCAATAAGAGAATATCTAGATCTGAGCCTGGCGATAACTCGCCTCTTCCGTATCCCCCGACAGCAGTAAGTGCAATATTATTTTCTGTAATATCAAGACGAGAAAGAGCGTCGTGAAAGAGAGTGCTTAGTTCTCCATCGATCTGGTCAGATCGCTCACGACGCTCTCGTGTTCCCATATGGGTACTTTACCTAGATTGCATCAACTCCACGTTCGCCAGTGCGAACTCTGACGATGTGATCTACGGTTGTTGCCCAAACCTTGCCATCTCCGATTGAACCAGTGGAAGCGGCCTTGACGATTGTCTCAATCACCGAGTCAACATCAGCGCTATCAACCAAAACTTCAAGGCGTACTTTTGGAACTAGGTCGACTGTGTATTCCGCACCGCGATAAACCTCGGTGTGGCCACGCTGGCGACCAAAACCACTTGCTTCAGAGACTGTCATGCCAGTGATGCCAGCTGCGTTTAGCGCAGTCTTGACATCATCCAACTTGAAAGGCTTGATGATTGCTGTAATGAGTTTCATCTTCTTTATCTCCCTTTCTAGTGAGGATTTCTGACTTATTGTTTTGCGAAATTAGAGGTGAATCGTGAACCATCGCTATATGAAGCCGTCTCGTATGCAGTTTCTGCGTGTTGAGAAAGATCAAGCCCGACGTTCTCGTCATCTTCTGAAACACGAAGACCGATGGTCTTATCCAGAATTTGAGCCAAGATGTAGGTAACGATGAATGAATAGGCAACAACTGCGAGAACTGCGACTGCCTGATGGCCCATAAGAGTCCATCCGCCTTTGTAGAAGAAGCCATTCGTACCAGCTGAATTTGTCATTTTTGTTGCAAAGAGCCCGATTGAAAGTGCTCCGAAGATACCTCCAACTAGGTGAACGCCGACAACATCCAACGCATCGTCATACCCAAACTTATGCTTTAATCCGACAGCGAGTGCACAAATAACACCTGCACCGAAACCGATTGCGATTGAGCCCATAGGACTTACGAAGCCGCAAGCTGGAGTGATCGCCACGAGACCAGCCACAGCGCCAGAAGCAGCGCCAAGGGTTGTTGCATGACCATCACGAATTTTTTCAGTTAGCATCCATGCAAGAAGTGCTGCGCCTGTTGCGGTATTTGTATTTACAAATGCAAAAGCTGAAGTGGTATTTGCTGCAAGCGCGGACCCTGCGTTAAATCCGAACCAACCAAACCAAAGTAGCCCAGTTCCTAATAGAACGAAGGGAACATTGTGTGGACGCATGCGCTCTTTTGGCCAACCCTTGCGCTTGCCAATTACGAGAATGACTGCAAGAGCAGCGGCGCCAGCATTTGCATGAACAACAGTTCCGCCAGCGAAGTCGAGCGCTCCAAGTTTGAAGAGCCATCCGCTAGGTGAGAACACCCAGTGCGCAACTGGAGCATAAACAATTACCAACCAAATTCCGCTGAAAAGTGTCCATGCGCCGAACTTCAAACGATCTGCTGTCGCTCCTGTAATAAGCGCAGGTGTAATAATTGCGAACATCAATTGGAATGCGCAAAAGACCAGAGGCGGGATTGTTAAGGTTTCGAAACCTGTTCCTTGCTGCCAAATATGATTGAGACCGAACTGATGAAAATCACCAATCCACTTTCCTTTACCGCTAAATGCCAAGCTATAGACACCAGTAATCCAAAGGACGCTTACTACGCCCATCGTTACATAGTTTTGAGCGAGCATGCCCAATACATTCTTGCCGCGAACCATTCCGCCGTAAAAAAATGCTAGACCCGGTGTCATGAGAAGCACCATGGCTGCAGCGACAATGATCCAAGCGGTATCGCCTGAGTTGTAATTCATTTTCACTCCCGATGTGTAAAAGAGGAGCTCGCCGTTGAGTTCTTGCCCGAAGAATGCGTTACTTTCGTTACGGAAAAGGGTGCTGGTGTGTTACAGAATTGTTAAAAATCCCTGAAAAGGCTACAAATTCTCTGAAATCAGCCCTTTGAGGAAACTTTCAGCGTCAAAAGGCTCAAAATCGCCAATCGACTCTCCCATCCCGATGTATTTAATAGGGACTCCGGTGCCCGATTCAATCGCCAGCGCAACTCCGCCTTTGGCCGAGCCATCCATTTTCGTCAAGATGAGGCCTGTGACAGAAACTGCTTCTAGAAAAGTATTTGCTTGCGAAATCCCATTTTGACCTGTGGTCGCGTCGATAACTAGGAGTACTTCATCAACTGGTGTTAATTTCTCAATAACGCGACGTATCTTCCCAAGTTCATCCATGAGTCCTTGCTTTGTGTGCAAGCGCCCTGCGGTATCCACGATAAAAAAATCCTTTTTCTCCAAAACCGCGCGAGTCGCACCGTCAAAAGCGACGGATGCAGGATCGCCATTTTGCTTACCGACCACAACCTCAATTGCCAATCTTTCTCCCCAAGTTTGAATCTGCTCCGATGCCGCCGCTCGAAATGTATCTGCAGCAGCAATCAAGACTGCAGAGCCATTGCTTTTAAGAGAGTTCGCTAACTTCGCTGTAGAAGTTGTCTTGCCGGTCCCGTTTACTCCCACAACTAAAATCGTTGTTGGACGCCCATCCCTCCTTGAAATCGCGCGCTCGGATGTTGAAAGAGCGCCACGAAGAGTGGCGAGAACTGACTCCTCTGCCGATCCACTCTCCTTGCGCGCAGCCTCTAATACTTTTGCCGTCAATGCTGCGCCTAAATCCGATTCAAGAAGTGATATTTCAAGTTCTTTCCAATCGGCGGAAGATAAATTTGCGCCGCCGCGAAGTTTGTTGAAAAGTTTGCTAAAAAGCGCCATCGATAGAACTCTTAGGCGTTTTCGGATTCACGCAAACGCTGAGAAATGACTTCCGAGACACCATCTCCGCGCATGGTTACGCCATAAAGTGCATCTGCAATTTCCATTGTGCGCTTTTGGTGAGTAATAACAATCAATTGTGATTTCTCGCGAAGTTCCTCGAAAATTCCAAGTAGTCGGCCCAAGTTTGTATCATCCAGGGCAGCCTCAACTTCATCCATCACATAGAACGGACTTGGGCGAGCTTTGAAGATTGCTACAAGCATTGCGACAGCAACGAGTGAACGCTCTCCACCTGAAAGAAGTGAAAGACGCTTGACGCGCTTTCCTGGAGGGCGAGCTTCAACATCCACTCCGGTGGACATCATGTCGTGAGGATTTGTCAGAACTAAGCGACCTTCTCCACCAGGGAATAGACGCGCAAAAATACCAACGAATTCTCTCTCGGTATCGTGGTAGGCCTGAGTAAATATTTCTACAACTTTGTCGTCAACTTCTTTAATGATGTCTAGCAAATCACGCTTTGTCTTCTTCAAATCTTCGAGTTGCTCAGCCAAATAACGTAGGCGCTCTTCGAGAGCAGAATATTCTTCAAGAGCCAGCGGATTTATTTTGCCGAGGGTAACCAATGACTTCTCTGCTTGCGCGAGTCGCTTTTCTTGCTGATCTCGGCGATATGGAATGAGGTCGCCTGGAACAAAGTTTCCTTCCGCGTCCTCTACAAATGTTGGAACATCATTTATTGGTCCATACTCACTCACGAGTGTTGTTACATCCACGCCAAGTTCTTCGACCGCACGAGTTTCCAATTGTTCAATGCGCATACGTTGTTCTGCGCGAACAATTTCATCTCTGTGAACTGAAGAGGTGAGTTGTTCAAGTTCTGAAGTTAGTTCTCGACTCTTCCCGCGAACCGTAAGAATCTCACCATCTCGGTCGGTTCGCCCTGCTTCAAGTCGTTGACGTTCTGAGAGAGCTTTTTGAATCGAGATTTCAATTTGAATGAGAGCTTCGTATGCCGTATCGGCCGTTGCTTGGGCAGTCATTGCCGCGACCGCTCTCGCCTCTCTGCGAGTGATTGCGCGCTCGGCGCCCTCTCGTTCACTGCGCGCAGCATCTTCAAGAGCCGAAGCACGAGCCGATAGCGCAGTGATGCGCTCCTCCTGTGTGCGAAGTTCTAAGCGAGCCTCAACTTCAGCGGTACGAGCTAGTGAAACCTTCTCACGAAGATCTTCTAGCGCCGTAACATCTGGCTCAATTGGTGCTTGATGAGATTGGAATTGGGATTGAGCGGCGGCTAAATCTGATTCATCAGATGTACGTTGCTCGGTCGCTTCTGAAAGTGAAACGCTCAAGCGCTCTACTTCTGCTTGTGCGCTTTTCACATTCTGTCCTGCTACTGCCATTTGTTCTGCAAGACCTGACATACGAGCATCGGAGTCATTGAGTTTTGAAAGTGTTGAGTCGTAAGAGCTTGTTTTGTTCTCTACTTCTGCTTTCAACCTTGCGAGTTCGAAAGCAAGCTTCTCACAGCGGGCGCTCTTCTCTGAAAGTGATTCGCGCGTACGTTCGATGAGAACGTTAATTTCTATGGCGCTATTGCCGCCGGCTGACCCACCCTTAACGCGAGTTCTACTGACGACATCGCCATCTTGGGTAACGGCAATCAGCGTTGGATCAGATGCTAAGACAGATTGAGCCTCATCTAAATCTCTTACAGCTACGTAGCGCGACAGGAGTTGAGAAAGAGCGCCTTCTAAACCTTCCCCGCGAATCAGTGACGCTAGCGGCGTTGCTCCGTTTGGAGTTGTAAAAGAAGATCCAACTAAATTTCCATCGATAACAAGTAATTCCGACTGGCCAGCAGATTCACTCTTGAGAAGAGTCAAGGCGCTCACTGCAGAGCGCATATCAGCTACAACTATTGAATCAGCTAGCGGTCCGAGGGCCGCTCCGACAGCAGCTTCCCATCCTGAGTCAACTGTAATCAAAGATGAGAGACGGCCACGTACCTGCGCGCCACTTCGTCCAGACATGATTGCTTCTCCGCCATCGCGATGAAGTAAGGACTCCTCAAGGGCGGCAAGACGCGCAGTAAGTCCAGAACGTTCGCGTTGTGCTGCTTGCTCAGTTTCTTGGGCACTTTCAAATTCAGAGATAGCAACTTGCATCGCTTGCTTAGAGCGTTCGTGTTGCGCATCCAAATCTGGTTCGGATGCATCTAACCCAGCAATTTCACTTTCAAGAAGGGCAAAGTCGGATTTGAATTGCTGTAGACGAGATAGCGCTTCATCTCTAGCCGATGTCAAACGCGTAATCTCTGCATTTGTTGCATCGATTCGTGAACGAAGAGCGTTGATGTGACCTTCTTGGCGAGCAGTGCCTTCGCGTTGATCTGCGATTGCTCGAAGTGCTGCAGAAACTTTATTTTCCTCATCAGCAAGTGAGGCTTCATAACGGCGAAGCTCATCAGTCACAGCGGCGAGGGATGATTGATGTACCTGAAGCTTGGAATGAAGTTCACCCTGTTGCGCCCTAAGAGTTTCCGCTTCTTGATCCATGGCTATTGGATCTCGCCCACTAGCTCTTGCCTCCTCTATTTCCTCGGAAAGGAAACGTGAGCGCTCGGAAGCAAGTGATTGCACGCCGCGGAATTTCTCTCGCTGGGCAGTAAGTTTGTAATAATTTTCTTGCGCCTGAACAAGTAGTGGATTTTCAGAAGCGCTAATTCGGTCTAACTCTTCTTCTCGCTCACGAGACTCACGAAGAAGTCTTTCAACTTCATCACGTCTTGTGCGCAGCGTTGTCTCGTCGGCAACTTCCATGTCAAATTGTGATTTCAATTGAATTAAATCATCAGCCAAGAGGCGCAACCTTGAATCGCGAACATCAGATTGAATTGTGGAAGCTCTGCGAGCAACTTCTGCTTGCTTGCCGAGTGGTTTGAGTTGGCGACGAAGTTCGACGGTAAGGTCTTGAATACGTGCCAGGTTCGCCTGCATTGAATCAAGCTTGCGAAGCGCTTTCTCTTTACGCTTTCTATGCTTGAGTACGCCTGCTGCTTCCTCGATAAATGCTCTACGCTCTTCAGGGTTGGCAAGAAGGATGGCATCGAGTTGACCTTGCCCCACGATGACGTGCATCTCTCGACCAATACCGCTGTCGCTGAGAAGCTCTTGAATATCTAACAACCTGGATGTTGAACCATTTATTTGATACTCACTTGTGCCGTTTCTAAAAAGTATTCGTGTGATGGTCACTTCAGCAAATTCGATGGGAAGAGTTCCATCTGCATTATCAATCGTTACGGAAACTTCAGCACGACCGAGCGGAGCTCGACCACTTGTGCCGGCAAAGATAACGTCTTCCATTTTTCCGCCGCGCAAAGTTTTAGCGCCTTGTTCTCCCATAACCCACGAGAGGGCATCCACTACGTTTGATTTTCCAGATCCGTTTGGCCCAACAACGCAAGTAATCCCTCGCTCGAAATTAAGCTGAGTGCTCGAGGCGAAGGATTTGAAGCCTTTGAGGGTTACGCTCTTCAAATACACGGGGAAAACCTATCGGCTTAGACCCAACATTCCCGCCATTTCAGGTCACCTTTGAAGGAGAGAAGCCTGCAGTTAAGGTCGAGAGTTTATTTCTTCGTATGCCAACTTTGCGGCGACTTGTTCGGCTTCTCGCTTACTCTTTCCGTGTCCAACTGCGAATTTTTCGCCACCGATTATTGCTGCCGCGCTAAAACTTTTATCGTGATCAGGACCGGACTCTTCAATCTCATACTCAGGTGATGTAAGGCCGCGTGAAGCTGCAATTTCCTGAAGCGCCGTTTTTCCATCAAGTGTTGCGCCAGCTTTACTTGCTTCATCAATCATCGTTTCGAACCATTTCAAAACTACTTCAGAAGTTTTTTCAAAGCCGTATTGGACATAAATAACTCCAACGAGGGCTTCAAGGGCATCAGCAAGAATTGAATTCTTATCTCGACCACCTGTGGCCTCTTCGCCTTTTCCAATTCTTAAAAATGGTGCAATCTCTAATGAGCGAGCAATATTTGCAAGCGCGCGTGTATTTACAACACCTGAGCGAATGGGCGAAAGTTTGCTCTCATCAAAATCTGGAAATTGCGTGTAAAGCTCTTCTGTAATGAGTAATCCAAGGACACTATCGCCCAAGAATTCAAGGCGTTCGTTTGTTGGAATTCCCCCGCTCTCATAAGCATACGAGCGATGCGTAAAAGCGAGTTGGAGTAAATCTGGTTGAACGGATATACCGAGCGCTCCGGTGAGGGTCTCGTACATATCAAATCTGCGATCAGACAGCTAAAACCTGACGACGGTTATAAGTACCGCAGGTTGGGCAAGCTGTGTGCTGCAACTTAGGTTGTTGGCACTGACCACAATTTGCAAGGGCAGCAGGAGTTGTTTTCCATGCGCTACGGCGTGAGCGGGTACGCGAACGAGACATCTTCCGCTTTGGTACTGGCATGGTCTTCCCCTTTTATCAAAACGTCACTGAGACGTTGTTAAACCTCAATTACCCTGAATTACCTTTAATAAGGATGGCGCAATTATGGCCGAAAGGGCTGAAATAGGGAAATCGCCTTACTTCGGGCTTTCTTCCCCGCTCCAGCCTTCAAGGCCAGCCCAGCGAATATCGTGGTTTTCGTGGAAATGATCCTCCGGCAAGTCAGCCATTCGTACTCCACAATCCGGGCAGAGGCCCTGGCAATCTGGGGAGCAGAGAGGATTAATAGGAAGGTCGAGCAACAAAGCATCGCGCACGGCGAACTCCAAATCAATGAAATCCCCATCCATGTGAAGGTCTTCATCCTCATCAAGAACTTCAATTTCTTTCGCCTTTTTATGGCTCTTCTTCTCCGACTCATAGCGATAGAGCTCGGTAAATGTCTGCTCCACATCAAGCTCGATTGCCGTCAGGCATCGAGTGCAATCCCCAGTAACGGTTGCGATGACGGTTCCAGAGGCAAGAACGCCTTCGCTCACTGATTGGATACGAAGATCAACATCAATCGGCTCGTCTCTCTCCACGCCAAGTACGGGAGTTCCGAGGCGATCATGACTATCAAAAGTTAATTCATACTCTTTCATTTCACCTGCGCGACGAGGTAAATCTATGCAATTAAAGTAGAACGGGCCATGATGGGAATTCATACTCATTCACTCAATTCAGAAAGTATGTGCTTGTCTTCAACGCCCTGCAGCTTATCGCGCCCTCGTTGCACAACATCAAGTGTCTTATTGAGGATGACTTCAAGAGTTGCAAGCCGTGAATCTATGTAAGCCTCTATCTCTTCGCGCTCGCTTTTCGCTTCAGCTTCAACTTCGGCCATAATCTTCGCAGCTTCCTTGTGGGCTGCTGCCACTATCTGGGTCTGCTCAACAAGTTCTGCCACTTCTTCGCGCGCAAGAATGATTAATTGATCGGCAGTTGCCTGCGCTTCTTCGATGATGGAATCTCGTGTCAGCAGAATTTGATGTGCACTCTGTAAATCTGATGGGAGTGCAACGCGAGCTTGGTCCAATATCTCCAAGAGTTCCCCACGGTGAACAACACAACTTGCTGATAGCGGAACGCCACGGGCTTCCTCCACCATAGTGATTGCACTTTGTACGCGTTCTGTAACTAAAAATTGATTCTCTTCGCTCATCTGATCCTCTTTGCTTTATTTGTTAAGGTTGTTAAGCGCGCTTTTAACGCGCTCGACGAGTTGGGCAGGTACATATCCTGAAATATCTCCGTCGTAGGCTGCGATTTCTTTCACCAAGGAAGAGGAAAGAAAAGAGTAAGCCGGCGCCGTGGACATAAAGAGGGTCTCTACTCCCTTTAGTTGTAAATTCATTTGGGACATTTGAAGTTCATAATCAAAGTCGGTTACGGCTCTTAACCCTTTTACGATGGCTTGAATATCATTTGCTTCGCAGTAATCCACCAAGAGCCCCGACCAGGAAGCAACTGTGACATTCTGATATTCACTTGTGACTTCACGAATCATTTCCATTCGCTCATCGACTGTGAATAAGGACTTCTTTGTTTTGTTCACAAGTACTGCCACGACAACTTCATCAAAAAGTGAACTAGCGCGCTTGATGATATCTAGATGCCCGAAAGTTATGGGATCAAAGGATCCGGGGGAAACTACTTTCTTCACGGTAAAACGCTAGCAGAGTAACCGCCATAGAACATGCTTCCCTGCCCATATGAGCGTACTTTTTCACAACTCATGCCGTGCGGCCAGTCAAAGGGCTTATTTTTTGACCTACGTTCAATCGTGATCATTCCTCGTGGCTGAATCAATTTTCTCTCGTTGATAATCATGAGCAACTCAGTTATATCTTCATTTGAAATTTCATATGGAGGATCCATAAAAATTATGTCATAGCAAAGTGCGTGATCTGACTCAAGAAATCTTTTAGCTTGATTTTTGTACACTGAAAATTTTCCAACCGAGTTTGTAACGAGCTCGAAATTGCGCGAAGCCAAATCGCCTACCTCTGCCTCGACAGAATGCACTACTTCAGCCCCACGCGAGAGCGCTTCCACCCCTACAGCGCCTGTTCCCGCAAAGAGATCGAGAAAAAATAGTTTGGAAAAATCTCCAAAGGCCGATTCCAGGGAGGAGAAAAGCCCTTCGCGTGCTCGATCCGATGTTGGCCGGACTCGATCATCGTCAGGTGAAAAAAGCTTCTTCCCTTTAGCACTTCCAGAAATTATTCTCATTTAACCTATCCCTTATCAAGAAAAGCGGCAGCTTCTTCTTCGCGAAGTGCGTTCACTTCAAGCGCTAAGTGTGGTGAATTCTTTAGTTCGGGGTCAACTTCAATCATCGCAATTGCAACTTCCCTTGCTTCGATAATGAGTGGCTCATCCCTGAGCACTCTCAAAAGCCGAAGTTGGGACTTTGTACCAGATTGAGCTTTTCCTAAGATGTCACCTTCACTTCTCTGTTCTAAATCGATGCGTGACAGTTCAAAGCCATCCAATGTGTTTGTTACGGCAGTGAGTCTCTCAATTGCCTTTGACTCCTCTGGGGCCTCAGTAACAAATAGACAAAGTCCAGGAACTTTTCCACGTCCTACTCGTCCGCGAAGTTGATGGAGTTGTGAGACGCCAAATCGATCGGCATTCATGATAACCATCACAGATGCGTTAGGAACATCGACGCCAACTTCAATAACGGTTGTACTCACAAGAACATCAATTTTTCCATCTGAGAAAGCTCGCATCGTTTCATCTTTTAATTCAGAGCTTTGTCGTCCATGAAGTGGCGCAACTTTCAACCCTTTAAGCGCTCCAAGCGCTAATTGCGGTGCCAACTCCTCAACCGCTGCCATCGTCTTTGGATCGGCCGGCTCTTCTAACAAAACCCCCATTGCAGCAGCCACTTCTCTATCGCGGGCAGTAATTACATTAGCTCCTTCCTCAATCTCTGTCGAAGAGATTCGGGGCGCCACTACATATGCCTGGTGACCTTTCGCCACTTCTTCGCGAATACGTTCCCAAGCTCGCTCAAGAAAGTGTGGCTTATCTAGAGCGGGAACTAAATGTGAAGTGATAACTGGTCTTCCAGAGGGAAGCTGTCGCAGAGTTGAGACATCAAGGTCTCCGAACACTGTCATTGCAACCGTTCTGGGAATTGGAGTCGCTGTCATTACAAGTAGATGAGGAGGCTGATTTTCTTTTGCTTTTGCCCGCAATGCATCGCGCTGTTCAACTCCGAATCGATGTTGCTCATCTACTACAACAAGTCCCAAATCATTAAATTCGACGCCATGACTCAAAAGAGCATGAGTTCCGATAACTATTCCTGCGCTTCCTGAGGCAATCTCCGCAAGTACTTCTCTTTTTGTTGCCGCGCTCATGGAACCTGTCAGCAAAGCGACACGCGTTCCATTTTCACTTCCACCGAGTGTTCCAGCGGATGCAAGTGGACCAAGTATTCGATTGATAGTAGAGAAATGTTGAATTGCAAGAACTTCAGTTGGGGCAAGGAGCGCGGCTTGTCCGCCGGTATCTACTGTCGCCAGCATCGCGCGAAGAGCCACGACTGTTTTTCCTGAACCAACTTCACCTTGAAGTAAGCGATGCATCGGGTGGGTTTGATTCATGTCTGCTTCTATTTCGGCAGAGACTTCCTTTTGCCCATCGGTGTAGGTGAAGGGCAAGCGCGCTTCGAATTCGCTGACAAGCCCACCTTGCCTTATTGGGCGCGCAACGGTTGGAAGCGAGCGCAGTTCTGCTTTTCGCTGCGCTAGTAACAGTTGTAACAAAAGTGCTTCATCGAAAGTCAGACGAGCCCGAGCAACGTCAGCCTCATCTCGCGTAGAAGGTTGATGAATGGAATGAAAGGCTTGAACCAGAGTTGGGTAGTGAAACTTTTCCAATATCTCAGGCGGAATCGGATCAGCGAGCTCGTCAATGGAATGAAGCGCCACTTCTATTGACTGAGCAATTTTCCACGATGGCAATTTAGAAGTAGCTGGGTAAAGCGGGAGGGCCTTGCCGGCAAATGCCGCTGTGGCTTCCTCTTCATCTCCGCCCTCTGGCAATATTTCATAATCTGGGTGAGATAGCTGGCGCTTGTTATTAAAGACTCCTACTTTTCCAGCGAACATTCCGCGCATTCCAACTTTGAGTTGTTTCTCGCGCCAAGCTTGATTAAAGAAGGTGAGTGACATTTCGGCGACGCCATCAGTAATGATGACTTCCAAAATAACTCGCCCTGTGGCTCTTCGCAGGTTCACCTTCTTGATGTCGGCAATAACCGTAGCTTCATCACCTTCTTTGAGCTCGGCGATATCGGTGAGCTCACCGCGCATGACATAGCGGCGGGGGTAGTGACGCAAAAGGTCTCCTGCGCTGGTATAGCCAAAGGCCTTTTCAAAGACGGCAGCGGTCCTATCCCCGATTACCCCTTTGAGGGGCTTATCAAGCGGAGAGCTCTGGCTATTCATGGGAGCAGTCTGCCCGAATTCGCCTATCCGAGCGCCTTTCGGTAACCTACGGGGTCTAGTTTTTTATCGGTTTTCGTTTTATTTGATGAAGGAGTTCCACGTGGCATCCACATGCGATCTATGCGGCAAGGGCCCAAGCTTTGGCAATAACGTTTCGCACTCAATGCGTAAGACACGTCGTCGCTGGAACCCAAATATCCAGAGCATCCGTACATTCATTGGCGGAGTCTCCAAGCGTCAGAACGTCTGCACCTCGTGCATGAAGGCCGGTAAAGCAGTCCGCTAAAACGGCTGTTCTGCTCCTCCGAGGCAACTGTGAGCATCTCGCGAATATTTGCACATCGCGGTTCCCACGCAATACATCCTGAATCATCAGAAGCTGCATACCGCGCTGCCATCACCGATGGCGCCGATGGCTTTGAATGCGACATTCGTTTAACTTCCGATTTTCATCTCGTTATTTGGCATGACTCCACCATGGAGCGGATTGCTGGTAACCCTGCTCGGATCTCATCATCAACGCTCGAAGAACTTCGAGCAATCTGGCCGGTGATGACTTTGGATGAGTTGTTGGACTTATCAATAAGCGCCAAGAAGGATCTGGCAATTGAAACGAAACATCCCGCGCGATACGGGCGAAGAGTAGAACGTGAATTAGCAAAACTTCTCAAATCAAAGCGAAGTGAGATACTGGCATCTGGAATCGAAATTTTCTTAATGTCATTTTCATGGTGGGCAACAAGCTATAACTCACAAGCTCCCTACATAGGTACATATTTAGTGCACTCCCGTCACAATTTACCATTTGCTAGGTTTGCCACAGCGGGGCTAAATATCGAAATTATTCGAAATGGGTATGTCCCAAGAAATTCATCTAATACCTTAGTGTGGACTGTTAACGAAGCAAATGAAATAAAATTGTGCAAGGAACTGGGAGTTAGAGTGATTATCACCAACGATGTTCCACTCGCTAGAAGTGTGTAAATCCTTGATGGGTAATTATTTCACCGTCTAAGCGCACCGAGTTTCCAAAAACAACTTTCCCAATTTCAATCCATCCATCGGGTGCCTGCGTAAAGGTTCCGACAAAAACATGATCCTCCCCGCCGTGTAAGACGTGGAGATCCTTTTTTAGATGCTCAGAGGAGAGCTCAATGCCGACTTCTGAAAGCCGGGCGATACTCGAAAGTTCTTCCACTAATCCATCGCTGACATCGGTAAGTGAGTGAACAAATGCTCGGTTGAGCTTGGCGACCTTTTCATACTCAACCTGAGGATACTTGTGGGCAGCGCTGCGTTCATCGTTTATCCCCGCCTGCAACAATTCAAGGCCGCGAGCGGAATCTCCGGGAAGTGAAGAAAGAGCCACAACATCGCCAATCTGCGCGCCAGAACGAAGTATTGGGTTTTCTACATCTCCGTAAACGCTAATGGCAATTGTGAGCAGAGGTGATCTTGTTAAGTCTCCCCCAATGACGAAAGCGCCAACCTTTGCTGCTTCATCGCGAATGCCTTCGGCAACATTGATTAAATCTTGAATCGAAAATTCTTGCGGAATTGCAGCTGCAACGAGTAAGAATTTTGGCCTACCGCCCATCGCAAAAATATCGGCAAGATTCGCCGCACAAATTTTTGCCCCAATTTCATAAAGGCTCGACCAGGCGCGATTGAAGTGCGTTCCCTCCACTGCCATGTCAGTTGAGAGTGCAAGCGCTCTTTTCTGGGGCGAAATAACCGCTGCATCATCGCCGATTCCAACAACTACCTCCGCCGAGCGGGAATTAAAGGTTTTTTCAAGGGCTGAAAGATATTGAGCTTCAGTTGTCATGAGTCTCCAATCTCCCTCTTTTTCAAGCTGCCCCTCACGAGGTAGCCTATGACACTAGTTGCATAATTAAGGAAATACCGGACTTCAGGGGGAATCATGTCAGTGCAGGCCTACATTTTAATTCAAACTGAAGTTGGCAAAGCCGCTGGTGTAGCGAAAGTGATTTCATCAATTCCCGGAGTCACCTTGTCTGAAGGCGTCACCGGTCCTTATGACGTAATTATGAGAGCAGAAGCGACGAGCATGGAAGAGTTTGGTCGCGTCATTCTCTCGAAGGTTCAAGCCGTGAGCGGAATTACTCGTACTCTCACATGCCCTGTCACAAGTTCTGATTACTAAATTACAAAGCAGAGCTAATTAATCGAGAGATTAACTCGGTATAACTTACTCCCGCTTGCTGCCATAGTTTTGGAAATACTGAAGTTGAAGTGAAGCCAGGCATTGTGTTGAGTTCATTGATCACAATTTCACCATCAGAAAGAAAGAAATCTACACGCGCAAGACTCTTGCAACCCAATGCTTCAAAAGCTGCGACGGCAGAATCCTGGATTGCTTTATATGTTTGCGCAGGCAAGTCATCTGGATGCACCACTTGGGTCGATCCATCTAGGTACTTTGCCTCAAAGTCATAGAACTCGTGGTTTCCTACAATGACGATTTCAGCAAGCGGTGACGCTGTTGCAACCCCGTCGATGTCTAATACAGCGCATTCAATCTCGCGACCTAAAACGGCGCTTTCAATCAATACCTTAGAGTCGTATTCCAGTGCTTCCTCTATCGCATTTTGAAGAGAAGATGGATCTTTAACTTTTGTTGTACCGCGGCTTGAACCACCACGAGCGGGTTTTACAAAGAGAGGATATTTAAGATGCGATGCATCGACAGCTTTTGCTGAATTAACGACAATGCCGGCTGCCACGCTTAATCCAACGGATGAAAAAATAGATTTCGCAAAAGATTTATCCATAGCAACCGCACTTGCTAGCACTCCCGATCCAACATAAGAAATGCCAAGCATCTCGCAGAGTCCTTGAAAGGTGCCATCTTCACCGTATGGACCGTGCAAAATTGGAAAGAGCACATCTAGACCTTCAATTGCCTCTTCGACATGTTTCTCTAATCCACCAACGATTTCAGGCAGAACGCCATTTTCAATCGCCAATTTTTGGTTATCTGGTGGAATGACCCATTGCCCAGATTTTGTAATTCCAATGAGTACAGGTTCGTAGCGCTCACGATCGATTGCTGCCAAGACTCCCCCGGCCGAGATGCACGAAATTTCATGTTCGCTGCTTTGACCTCCAGCAACTATTCCTACTCGTATCTTTTTACTCACTGACATTAAATTTCACCTTCAAGTGGAACTGTCATCAAGCGATCGAGTGCTTGCCTTGGAGTTATGTTGCCGTTTACAACATCTGCCACGGCTTCGATGATTGGGACTTCGACTCCAACACGATGAGCTAGTTCCAAGATGGCTGGCGCAGATGCAACTCCTTCAACGGTTTTTGCAACGGTTGCGCGTGTTTGTGAAATCGATCCAGTGCGACCAAGCACTTCACCAAAAGTTCTATTTCTGGAAAGTCCAGAGCCACAGCTAGCAACTAGGTCACCCATGCCGGCAAGACCAAGGTTTGTCAGTGGGTCTGCTCCATATGCTTGTCCAAAACGAGCCACTTCACTGAGACCACGAGTGATGATCATTGATTGAGTATTTTCGCCAAGATCAAGACCTACTGCCATACCCACCGCTAGAGCAATCACGCTCTTTGTTGCGCCAGCCAATTCACATCCCACCAAGTCATGCGATGGATAGACGCGAAAATACGGAGTTGTAAAAAGATGAATGATTAATTCGGAAATTGAAGGGCTTATAGATGCCGCTACTGCTCCCGCCGGTTGGCGAAGAATCATTTCAGCGGCGAGATTAGGACCAGTAATCAGCCCAATATTCTCAAGTGAAGCGCCTAATTCACTAACTACAATTTCAGTCATACGAGAGTGAGTATCTGCTTCAATTCCTTTTAACGTACTAATAATTGGCTTGCCAAGAGGAAATTGGCCCTTCCAGGCTACGAGATTTTCTCTCAGACTCTGAGCTGGGATTGCCAAAACAAGTGCGTCGCCAAATTCGAATGCTTCTGCAACATTTATGGTGGCTTTTATTGACGATGGAAGTTGAGCTCCTGGCAAGAATGAATGATTTGTATGGTCATCATTAATTTCCTTAATAACCTTTTCGTTTCTACCCCACACTAGAACTTCTTGTCCGGCGTCAGCCAAGACTTGGGCGAGAGTTGTTCCCCATGCTCCGGAACCTAAAACACTTACTCTGCTCATTTCTTTGCTCGCTTCACTTTCTTATAGTTGCCAGTTCTCGGTAAATCTGAATTATGTGGATCAAATATTTCTGCGGGTGCTGATTCTCCCCTAATTTGCTCCAAGAGACGAGTCAAAGCGCTCATTACATACTCCGTTGCTTCGGCAAGCGCGCCAGGATCCTCCTCCTTGCCCATCCATTTGCTGAACTCAAGGGGCTCACCGGCCCAGATTGAAACTTTTGTCCGCCTCCAGAACCTTGGTAATTTTCCATAGCGCGGCCAGACATTTTGCGCTCCAAATTGCGCACATGGCACTACAGGCACTTGCGTGATAATTGCTAGGCGAGCAATCCCAGTCTTTGCACGCATAGGCCAAAAGTTTTCATCCCGAGTCAGAGTTCCTTCTGGATAAACACCTAGGCAGTGGCCAGCTTGTACGACTGCGATTGCGTTCTGCAAAGCTAGGCGCGCACTATCACTCTCTCGCTCTACAGGAATCTGTCCCGAGCCAGCAATAATTCTTCCAATAATTGGAATTCTAAAAACAGCAGCTTTCCCAAGATATCTTGGCGCTCTTCCGTTTTTGTAGAGGAAATGTGAAAACACAAGGGCATCGGCATACGAAATATGATTGCCTACGACAATTACTGGTCCAGACTTTGGAATATTCTCCATTCCGCGCCAATCTCTCTTTGTTATGAGTGAGAGAATTGGAATCAGAACTGCAGCGCCAAATTTGAAATACCCATTTGTACCTAGCGGCTTGCCAGATGGTGGTTGGTAATTGATATCTGCTGCCTTCATGCAATTAGCCTAATGAAAAAAGAAAAAGAGGGGACCATTTAAGGTCCCCTCTTTATAAAAAGTATTACTACT
>SESB01000891.1_pt1 | contig 20969 bp, 19 predicted proteins | sample 3171441 | NCBI WGS metagenome assembly SESB01 (sample SAMN06051867, study PRJNA518727) | freshwater metagenome | biome: subpolar coniferous forest; feature: holomictic lake; material: water; isolation source: holomictic Lake 227, 6 m depth | place: Canada: near Kenora, Ontario | collected... | reverse complement strand
AGGGTTTTATGCAATAAATTCTGAGACCCAATTGGGGGACTTTGCGTCTAAGAATCGCAGTTTTTAGATTTCACCCGTTTTGTCACCCCGAAGATGAACTACTGATTACCCCGAAGTGATTCCAAGACATCTGGCATTTGCTCAGCGTTAATCAAAACTGCCCGAGCTTTAGATCCTTCGGTTGGACCAACAATGCCGCGATTTTCCATTAAATCCATAAGCCGACCAGCTTTTGCAAAACCAATTCGTAATTTACGTTGCAACATTGAAGTAGAGCCAAATTGAGTAGAAACTACTAATTGAATTGCTTCAAGTAGTAGGTCTAGATCATCACCAACATCATCTGTCACAACTTTTGAGTTTATTGGCGCATTTAAATCAATTCTATAAACAGGCTGCAGTTGGCCCTTAACATGATTAACAACTGCTTCAATCTCACGCTCTGAAACATAAGCGCCTTGAATTCGAACTGCCTTGCTTGCTCCCATAGGCAAGAACAATCCATCTCCTTGGCCAACTAATTTTTCTGCCCCTGGAGTATCTAGAATAACTCTTGAGTCAGCAAGACTACTAGTAGCAAAAGATAACCTTGATGGCACATTCGCTTTGATTAAACCGGTAACAATATCAACGCTCGGCCTTTGAGTTGCAAGCACTAAGTGAATACCAGCTGCTCTTGCTAATTGAGTAATTCGAACAATCGATTCTTCAACCTCACGAGCTGCCACCATCATTAAATCTGCTAACTCATCAACTATTACGAGTAAATATGGGTACGGCTCTAACGTTCGATCACTACCAGTCGGAGGATTTACCTTTCCAGCCTTTACTGCTTTATTAAAATCATCAATATGCCTAAACCCAAAGACTGAAAGATCGTCATAACGCATTTCCATTTCACGTACTACCCAAGCTAAAACATCTGCCGCCTTTTTAGGGTTAGTGATAATTGGCGCAATTAAATGGGGTACGCCTTCATAATTAGTTAACTCCACACGTTTTGGATCAATCATTACTAAACGAACTTCATCTGGGGTTGCTCTCATTAAAATTGAAACAACCAATGAGTTGATCATTGAGGATTTACCAGCACCAGTTGCGCCAGCAACAAGTAGGTGTGGCATCTTTGCTAAATTTGCACACAAGAATGAGCCTTCAACATCTTTACCTAATGCAATTAACATCGGATGAGGATCGCTTGAAGAAACAGAGGATCTAAGCACATCTCCTAACGCCACAATCTCTCGATCTGAGTTTGGAATCTCAATTCCTACCGCAGATTTACCGGGAATTGGCGAGAGAATTCTGATCTCACCACTTGCAACCGCGTATGCAATATTTTTAGAAAGCGCTGAAATAGCCTCTACTTTTACACCATTTCCTAATTCCACTTCATACCTGGTAACAGTTGGTCCACGCATAAACCCAGTAACCTGTGCGTCAACATCAAATTGTTCAAATACTTGTTTAAGTGCTGCTACAACAGTTTCATTTACCTTTGATTTACCTTTTGCCGCAGGTCCTGTTCTTAATAAATCTGCAGGAGGCAATTCATACTTTGAATCTGAGGTTAGAAGTAGTTGCTGAGGTCTAGTGTGTTCACTCTTGCTCGGTCTAGTAACTGTTGGAACTGCTTGAGTCACTTCTTCAAAATCCTCTAACTCGACTTCATAATCTAATTGTTGTGGTTCAAACTCTTGAACAAGATCCTTAACTAATGGGCTTTCAAATGGTGGGCTCTCACTAACCTCAAAATCCTCATCAACTAATCTTTCAGCTCGGCGCGCTCTGGCATTACTTATACCAGCCCCACCCATTTTGAATAAATTACCAATTTTTCCTATTACTTTTGAAAATGAGGTTTTAGTAATAACCAAAAGACCAAAGATAAAAAATATAATCAAGATTGGAATTGCCAAAATCTCTGTTACTAAAGCTATCAGCCCGGTTGAGGTTGCATAACCTACCCAACCACCACCTTGTCGAATCGCAGTTGCCCCAGTTCCAGATGAGCCATTTACAACATGCATTAAAGCAGTAGAACTTATTAGCAAAAGTAATGTACCAATAGTTATTCGACCAATTTCATTTGACTCATCTGGTGTTTTAAATAAACGAAATGCAAAGTAAACAAAAATTATTGGTACAAGATATGCAAGCCTTCCTACCGAACCAAATAAAAATGAATATACCGATCTACCTAAGACATTATCTAAATTAAACCAAGTACCGGCTGCAGCTATTAATGCCAAGATAAATACAAAGAAACCTATTCCATCTCTTTGATGGGCAGGATCTAACTCTTTCGATGATTTAAAAATGAACCGAGTGATATTGCCAAGAATTTTTGCAATAAAACGCCAAAGCCAGGCGATGGCTCTTAAAATTGGGGCAAACACAAATGCACTTTTTGTGTTTTTTTTCTTCTTAGCCATAAGAAGACAAGCCTAAAGAATAAGTTAAATACTAGGCCTAATCGGCACGCACTTTACTGAAAAAGTTAACTTAAATTGTTTTCTTAAACCTCAATTACTAGCGGAATGATCATCGGCTTACGACGATGCTCCTCCCCAACCCAGCTGCCAATTGTTCGGCGAACAACTTGAGAAAGTTGATGTGTGCCATTAAATCCACCTGCAACTGCCTTACTCAACGCCTTTTCAATATCTCCTTTTACATCATCAAATAAAGTTTTATCTTCAGTAAAGCCTCTGGCATGAATATCAGGGCCAGCAACAATTTTTCCGCTTTGCGAATCAATTACAACCACAACGGAAATAAATCCTTCATCACCTAGAATTCTTCGATCTTTAAGAGAACTTTCAGTTATCTCACCAACACTTTGCCCATCTACATAAACATAACCACATGGGACTGAACCAGATATATCAGCATGACCATTTGCCACATCAATAGTAATTCCATTTTCAGCAATAACAACGTTGTGTTCAGATAATCCAGATTTCATTGCGAGTTCAGCATTTGCTCTCATATGTCGCCACTCACCATGAACTGGTAGAACATTTTTTGGCTTTACTACTTCATAGCAATGTAATAACTCTCCAGCAGAGGCATGACCAGATACATGCACCATTGCATTTCCTTTATGAACTACATGTGCACCAAATCTGGTTAACTCATTAATTACTCTGTATACCGATTTCTCATTACCTGGAATCAATGATGATGCAAGTACTACCGTGTCACCTTTACCTACCTGGATCTCATGATCACCATTTGCAATTCGAGATAACGCAGCCAATGGCTCGCCTTGAGAACCAGTGCAAACTAATACAATCTTGTCTCCAAAACTATCAATATCTTTATAATCAACTACTAATCCAGTTGGAACTTTTAAATAACCTAAATCTTCTGCTAACTTCATATTTCTAACCATAGATCTGCCAACGTATGCAACTTTACGATTAGCCTCTTGTGCAGCATTTAATACCTGCTGAATTCGGTGAACATGGGAAGCAAATGATGTAACAACTACTCGGCGTGGAGTCCTAGCAATCGCCTCTTTAAGAGCTGGATAAATATCCTTCTCAGCCACAGTAAGTCCAGGCACATCAGCATTAGTTGAATCAACTAAAAATAGATCCACACCCTCTTTACCCAACCTAGCAAAGGTCTCTAGATCGGTAACTTTTCCATCAAGTGGCATCTTGTCCATTTTAAAATCACCAGTGTGTAAAACAACTCCAGCATCAGTTTTAATTGCAACCGCAAGTGAATCCGGAATTGAGTGATTAACAGTTACAAACTCAAGAGTAAATGGACCAACTTTTTCTATCTGTCCAGCTTTAACCTGTGTCATTGGTGCAGTAATTCTGCGCTCCTTTAATTTTGGTGTTACAAATGCCAGTGTTAATTGAGAGCCAATAATGCGAATATCACTTCGCTCTCTAAGTAGATATGGCACTGCTCCAATGTGATCTTCATGGCCATGAGTTAAAAAGATAGCCTCAATATCATTCATACGATCTTTAAGATAAGAAAAATCTGGCAGAATTAGATCAATTCCGGGTTGATCATCACCAGGAAATAAAACTCCGCAATCAACAATTAATAATCTTCCCTCATATTCAAATACGGTCATATTTCGACCGATCTCACCTAAGCCACCTAAGGCAACAATGCGAAGTGTTTTTTTAGCTAACTTTGACGGATATGGCAGACCAGGATGGGGATGATTCATTAATTTACTTTAATTTTACGCCACCAGCTTGTAGATCAACTTTTAACTGCGCAATTTGCGCATCAGTTGCATCAACAAGTGGCAATCTCGTAAACCCGCCCGGAAGACCCATTAAATTTAAAGCTGCTTTAGTAAGAATCGCACCTTGCGTGCGGAATGTTCCAGTAAATACTGGAAGTAGTTTCTGGTGAATCTCTAGAGCTTTATTTGAATTTCCAGAAAACCATGCATCTAACATTGCTTTCAACTCTGAACCAACTGTGTGGCCACAAACTGAGACAAAACCGACCGCACCAACTGAAAGTAGTGGCAGATTCAAAATATCATCACCAGAATAAACTGGAATTGATGACCTTTTTATCACCCAAGATGTTGCTGCTGGATTTCCTTTAGCATCTTTTAACGCTGCAATATTCTTATGCTCTGCTAATTTAACAATCGTATCTGACTCAATTTCGACTCCAGTTCTTCCTGGAATGTCATACATCATCACTGGAAGATCTGTTGCATCAGCCATTGCCCGAAAATGCGCTTCAATTCCAGCTTGTGGTGGTTTGTTGTAATAAGGAGTAACAACTAACAAACCATCAGCTCCCGCTTTAGCAGCTTGTTGCGCCTGCTCTACCGAGTGAGAGGTTTCATTATTTCCAGCTCCAGCAATAATTTTTATCTTATCGCCAACAACTTTTCGTACGACCTTTATTATCTGATCTTTTTCATCATCAGAGGTAGTTGGTGCCTCACCGGTTGTGCCATTAACTGCAATTCCATCATGGCCGGTTGCGACAAGGTGTGCGGCAATTTTTTCAACTCCGGCCCAATCAATCTCCCCGCTTTTTGTAAAGGGAGTAACCATCGCAGTAATTAATCTGCCAAATGGTGGAGTGATTTGCATGGCTTAAGGCTACCGCTTATTTACGGCGCTATGCGGCCAGATTTTTGGAATGCTCCGTAGGTAATCGGCATAAGTTTGGCGAACTCAGCTTCCATTTTCTCCGCCACCATCTCAATCTCCCGTTGTGGGTATGAAGGGAAATGAGAACCATCACGTGAAGTTCGAAGGGAAAGAAAATTCATTAATGCCCGAGCATTCATAGTTACATACATTGATGAATACAAAGTTACTGGCAATACCGCTCTAGCAACCTCTCTAGCAACACCAGCATCTAACATCTTCTGATAATTTTCATATGCCAAGACGCAGGTTTCTTTGATTGATTTAACGGTAATCTCATACTGTTCTGGTGTGCCATCAACAAATGTATAGGAGCCTGCTTTTCCAATCTGCACTAACTTTCGTTCTTTGCTAGGAATGTAGAAAACTGGTTTTAACTCCCGATACCTACCACTCTCTTCATTGTATGAAGCAATTCGATGTCGCATAAACTCTCTGAAAACAAAAATTGGAGCAGAGATAAAGAAAGTCATTGAGGTGTGTTCAAAAGGTGAACCGTGGCGCTCTCTTGCTAAGTAATTAATAAGTCCTTCAGATTTAGAGGCATCACCTCCAACATCTTCAAGTGATTTATCACCTGTAGTTGAAACCCGAGCTGCCCAAATTACATCTGCATCGCTTGCGCTAGATTTAACTAACTCAACCGACATATCCTCTCGAAAAATGATCTCATCGCTCATGGTTGCGACCCTATCTTTGGTAATTGATGATTGGCTGGATTAAAGTGTCGGCGTGTCAATAAATCCACGGTCAAACCCTGTAGATCGCACCGCCCTTAGCGTTGCTTTCACTGTTGGGCTTTATGGCGCCGCCTTTGGTGCCGCTGGTGTGACGGCAGGCTTTTCAATTCTTCAAACCTGTTTACTTTCATTGCTTCTATTCTCTGGTGCATCACAATTTGCCGTTGTTGGAATTATGGGAGCTGGTGGCGCAGCTATCAGTGCAATTGCCACTGCAACCTTGCTTGGATTTCGTAACGCACTTTATGGACTTCAGATGGCACCGATTTTAAAGGTTAAAGGATTTAAGAGAATTCTCTCTGCCCAAATAACAATCGATGAGTCAACTGCAGTTTCAACTTTGCAGGAAAATGATGCAGATAGAAAACGTGGTTTTTATATCACCGGTATTGGCGTTTATGTATTTTGGAACCTTTTTACTTTTCTAGGCGCACTAGGAGCAAGTGCAATCGGTAATCCATCGGTTTGGGGATTAGATGCAGCAGTTCCGGCCGCATTTTGTGGCCTAGTTTGGCCACGACTTAAGAATAAAACTCAATTTATAGTTTCAGCAGCTGCAATCTCATGGGCATTAGTACTTACACCACTAACACCCGCAGGTGTACCGATTATTACAACAGTGCTTCTAGCCGTGATATTTGGGTGGAAAAAATGACCCAAATCTGGATTGCCGTTATCGGTGCAAGTGTTACTGCATTTTTAAATAAATATATTGGTCATAGCGTTCCAGAAAAATGGCTGGATAGGCCAAGATTTAAACGAATTAATACTCTTGTTCCAATTGTTCTACTTAGTGCTCTAGTTGGAGTACAAACATTTGCCCATAAAAAAGAGTTAGTAATAGATCAACGGTTAGCTGGAGTCGGCGTAGCACTTATTGCTTTAAAGTTTAAAGCACCATTTCCAGTGGTAGTTATATCAGCAGCCATAACTTCAGCGGCAATTTATAACTGGTTTTAAAGAACTTTTAAAGACTCTAATTTCTCTTTAAGGGCTGCATCTGAAGGTTCAGTTAAGTGCGTTCCATCTGAGAAAATAATTACTGGAATTGAGCGTTGACCACCATTGATTTCAATTACTTTGTCGCTTGCAGTTACATCGGCCTCAACATCAATGTAGTTGTACTTAACATTGTTTGCATCTAAAAACTTTTTAGAACGGCGACAATCTCCACACCATTCAGCCCCATACATTGTTATATCGCTCATTTCATTCCCTCCATATAATTTTCAAGGCCAATTGTTAGCCCTGGATGTGTTGCAACATTTCTAACACCAATTAATACTCCTGGCATAAATCCAGCTCTATTAATCGAATCATGCCTAATGCTTAATGTTTCACCGGCATCACCAAAAATAACCTCTTGGTGAGCAACATAACCATGAGAGCGAACGGAGTGAATTGGAACATCGCCAACCTTTGCTCCTCTAGCCCCTGGAATAATTGTTTTACTGGCGTCCGGCATTGCACCTTTTTTACTTTGCTTTCTAGCATCGGTAATTAGTTCAGCAGTTCTAATTGCAGTTCCAGATGGTGCATCAACTTTATTCGCATGATGAAGTTCGATTATTTCAACACTTTCAAAGTATTGGGCAGCCTTTTGAGAAAACTGCATCATAAGAACTGCACCAAGTCCAAAATTTGGAGCGATTAGCGCACCAACCTTTGAGTTTTTTGAGAGTAAATTTTTTAATTCAGAAAGCTTCTTATCATCAAATCCAGTAGTACCAACTACAACATTAATACCATTATTTATAGCAAACTCAAGATTTTTCATAACTGAATCCGGGTGAGTGAAATCAACAACAACCTCTGTTCCAGTTTTAACTAGCTGATCTAATGAATCACCAAGATCTAAAGCTGCGCTAAGTGTTAAATCGTTTGCACTCTCAATAGCTGCAACTGTTTCCGCGCCCATTCTTCCTTTGGCACCAAGAACTGCAACCTTCATGAGATTAACCTTTCAAATTTACTACTTGACCTAAATGGTCCCACTACCGCAAGGGTAGGAGATGTTGGCAGGATTTGGCGGGCAATTTCCTTAATTTGCTCTGGTGTTACATCAGAAATCTCGCGCAAAATTTCATCAAAGCTTAATACTTGGCCATAAACCAACTCACTTTTACCAATTCTGGTCATTCTAGATCCGGTGTCCTCTTGGCTTAATACCAATGACCCAGAAACAGCCCCTTTTGCTCTTTTAATCTCCTCTGTTGTTAACCCATTCTCGGCAACATCATTTAATATTGATTGAATAATTTTTATAGATTCCTCTGCCTTATCTGGCTTGCAACCAACATAAAAAGATAAAACACCGCTGCCGGCAAATTGTTGACCATATGCATAGGTTGAATAGGCAAGTCCACGCTTTTCTCTAATCTCTTGAAATAATCTAGAAGACATTCCGCCGCCTAAAGCAGAAGCTAAAATACTCATTGCAAATCTGCGTTTATCATCCCTGGCAACACCTGGTACGCCATAAACAATATGTGCCTGCTCAGTCTTACGATCTAACAGTGTTACTTCACCTTTTCCAGGAACTTTTATAGCAGCGGATTTTCTTACGTTAAAATCTGTTTTAGGTTGGTCTAGAAAATCATCCTTAGAAAGTGCATCCTCAACCATTTGAACTACTTTTTTATGCTTAATATTTCCAGCAACTGCCACTACTAAATCTTCTGGCTTGTATCTATTTTGATAGTAATTAAAGACCGTACTTCTGCTCATGCCTTTAATTGATTCGACTGTTCCTAAAATTGGCCTGCCAAGCGGTGTATCACCGTAATACTTCTCTAAAAACAGATCATGGATAAGATCACTTGGATCATCATCTCTCATTGCAATCTCTTCAAGAACAACTTTGCGCTCAGCATCAACATCATCTGGCTTAACTATCGATGAAGTAATCAAATCACTTATTACATCAACTGCAAGTGGCAGATCTTTATCAATTACGCGCGCATAGAAGCAGGTGTACTCCTTGGAGGTAAATGCATTTGTTTCACCACCGACTGCTTCAATAGCGGATGAAATTTCAAGAGATGAGCGTTTTTTTGTTCCTTTAAATAATAAATGCTCTAGAAAATGTGAAGCTCCCGCGGTTGAAACTGATTCATCGCGGGAGCCAACATTGACCCAAATACCAAAAGCTGCAGAGCGAACAGATCTTTCCTCTTCAGTGACTATTCGCAAGCCACTAGGTAAGACCGTTCTTGCCAAATTACTCGCTCTTTGCTTCTTCTGGAAGATTTGCTGGAACTAATGAGTATTTACCCTTTGGATCAATCTCATTAATTACAACTTCAATCTTCTCTCCAACCTTCATAACCTCTTCAAGGTTTTCAATGCGCTTTCCGCCATGCATCTTGCGAATTTGCGAGATGTGTAGCAAGCCATCTTTACCTGGAGCTAGGTTTACGAAAGCACCAAATGTTGCAAGCTTTACAACAGAACCATTGAACTTATCGCCAACAGAAAGCTGTACTGGATTTGCGATCGCATTAATTTGCGCCTTCGCAGCTTCAGCAGCTGAACCTTCAGTTGCGCCGATATAAATAGTTCCATCATCTTCAATGGTGATATCTGCGCCTGTCTCATCTTGAATCTGATTAATCATCTTGCCCTTAGGCCCGATAACTGCACCGATCATGTCAACAGGTACCTTGATTGAAATAATGCGAGGAGCCAGCAGTGACATCTCATCTGGAGATGAAATTGCTTGATTCATAACATCAAGAATGGCAAGACGAGCTTCCTTTGCTTGCAGCAATGCTGCTGAAAGAACGGACGCTGGAATACCATCAAGCTTTGTATCTAATTGAAGTGCGGTAACAAACTCTTTTGTACCAGCAACTTTAAAGTCCATATCTCCGAATGCATCTTCTGCACCCAAGATATCGGTAAGTGCTACATACTCAGTTTTACCATCAACATCATCAGAGATAAGCCCCATTGCAATACCAGCAACAGCTGCCTTAAGTGGCACACCTGCATTTAGTAATGACATTGTTGATGCACAAACAGATCCCATAGATGTTGATCCATTTGAACCTAAGGCTTCTGAAACCTGACGAATTGCATAAGGAAACTCTTCGCGGGTTGGTAGAACTGGAAGTAACGCACGCTCTGCGAGCGCACCATGTCCAATTTCACGACGCTTAGGAGAACCAACTCGACCAGTCTCACCAACAGAGTAAGGCGGGAAGTTGTAGTTATGCATATAACGCTTGTGATCTTCTGGTGAAAGAGTGTCTAGCTGTTGCTCCATCTTAAGCATATTTAAAGTTGTAACACCCAGAATCTGAGTCTCACCTCTTTCAAATATTGCCGAACCATGAACGCGAGGAATTACCTCAACCTCAGCAGTAAGGGCACGAATATCACGAAGACCTCGGCCATCAATACGGATCTTGTCGCGTAATACGCGTTGACGTACTAATTTCTTAGTAACTGAGCGAAGTGAAGCTGAGATTTCTTTAACTCGTTCTGGAAAATCAACTGTGATCTTCTCAGTAACAGCCTTATTAATCTCATTAAGCTTTGTTTCACGCTCTTGCTTACCGGCAATTGTTAACGCCTTTGCTAGATCATCCTTTGCAGCCTTTTCAACAACTGCATAAATATCATCTTGGTAATCAAGGAATACTGGGAACTCACCAGTTGGCTTTGCAGCTAACTTGGCTAGTGCCATCTGTGCTTCACAAAGTATGCGAATAAATGGCTTAGATGCCTCTAATCCTTGGCCAACAATCTCTTCGGTTGGCACAGTTGCGCCACCCTTAATTAGATCAATGGTCTTAGTTGTGGCCTCTGCTTCAACCATCATGATGGCAACATCACCATCTGAAATTCGACCGGCAACTACCATGTCAAAGACAGCTTTTTCTAAATCAGAGTGATTTGGGAAAGCAACCCATTGACCTTCGATAAGTGCAACACGTACACCACCGATTGGGCCAGAGAATGGCAAGCCAGCTAATTGAGTTGACATTGATGCTGCGTTGATCGCAATTACGTCATACATATGATCTGGATTTAAAGCCATCACAGTTACAACGATTTGAATCTCATTACGTAAGCCTTTAATAAAGGATGGACGTAGTGGACGATCAATTAAGCGACAGGTAAGAATTGCATCCTCGGAAGGACGACCTTCTCTGCGAAAAAATGATCCAGGAATTTTGCCAGCGGCATACATCCGCTCTTCCACATCTACAGTTAGTGGGAAGAAATCAAATTGATCCTTAGGATTTTTTGATGCAGTAGTTGCAGATAGCAACATGCTGTCATCATCTAAATAAACAACAGCGGTTCCTGCTGCTTGCCGAGCTAATCGCCCAGTTTCAAAGCGGATCTCCCGCTTTCCGAATTTACCGTTGTCTATTTTTGCAACGGCTGATTGCACATCTTGACCCTCCATGGGTCATCTCCATTTCTCAACACTTTATATAAAGAGAATGGATCTTCGATCGAAGTTCACGGAAAATCATTTTCCGGAAACCACTACCGAGGACCAAATCTCCTTTAGATAAAGTTTTTGCTGATTTTTAATTAACGGCGAAGATCGAGCTTTTCGATAATCGCTCTATAGCGCTCAATATCTGTCTTGGCGAGGTACTGCAAAATCCGACGACGCTTACCGACCATCAATAACAAACCACGACGGTTGTGATGATCCTTTTTATTTGTCTGCAAATGTTGTGTTATCTCATCAATACGCTTTGAAAGAAGTGCTACCTGTGCTTCTGGGCTGCCTGTGTCAGTTGCAGATGAGCCGTACTTGGTAATGATTTCCTTTTTAACCTCTGGCGTTAATGCCATGTGTATTGCTCCTTCTGTCTGTCACGAGGGCCTCGGTGTTATTCACGAAGGCGCACCTTCTCGCTTTAGTGGCGCAAGATTACCAGCGCACTAGGTGATACTTAAAATCGAGCGGAAATTGAGCGTTATTTACTAGTTAATTCCCTGGCCTGATCACAATCTTTTTTCATCTGTTCAAGTAGTGGTGCTAATCCATCAAATTTTAAAGTGTCACGCAATCTATATCCGAATTCAATTTTCCCTTCTTGATCATATAAATCCAATCCAACTTGATCTAAAGCATAAGCTTCAACCTGTCTACCTCTAACACCGGGAAATGTTGGATTAGTTCCAATTGAAATTGCAGCTGCCCATCTATTTTCCCCAACACTTAACCAACCAGCATAAACACCATCTGCTGGAATTGTGGCAAGTGGGGTCAAACCAATGTTTGCAGTTGGATAACCAATCTCACGCCCGCGTTTTTCACCATGGATAACTGGGCCCTTTAAATAAAAATTACGGGTTAATAACTCATTCGCTCGTTCAATCTCACCATCAATAATTAAATTTCTAATTCTAGAAGAGGAAATGGTTGATCCACGGTCTTCCTGTAATTTAACTATTGAAACTCCAAAGCCATACTTAGGGCCCACCTCAGTTAGATACTTTGGTGTTCCTTGAGCTTTGTAGCCAAAATTAAAGTTTTCACCAATTACTACATGCTCGGCCGAAAATCTGCCAATTAATATATCTTCTATAAATTGATCTGGTGTGAGTTGGGAAAAATCCTTATTAAAGTTAACTACATCAACTGCGCTTGCCCCTACTTTTTTAAGTAATTCAATTCGATCTTTAATATTTACTAACTGGGTTGGGGTGCGCTCTGGTGCAAAAACTGATGTTGGATGCGGATCAAAGGTCATAACTGTTACATCACCTTGATGTTTTGCAGTTGCAATAATTTGTTGATGGCCAGCATGAACCCCATCAAAAATACCAATCGCAACAACCTTCTTCATCTGCTTATTCTTTCACACTCATCTATTGCCCAGATCCAGCAACAAGGATCGGAGCGGCAACAACAAGATTGCCTTGTAATTTATTTTCTAGCAGCGCTACAAAGTTACCTTGATTATCAAGGGCAGCAAAAACTCCTTCTTTTGAATTTTGCTCAATTACCCGACCAAACCTAATCTCACTACTTTGAGCTAGATCAAGATTTCTAGTTGGAAATAACTTCTCAATTACTTCACCAACTGGAATTAAATCTGCATCCTTAACTTGCTTGCACTGCTCTATTGAAAAAGGTGAAACTAAACTTCTTCTAAGTGTGATTAAATGGCCACCAATTTTTAAGTGACTACCAAGATCTCTGGCAATGGCTCTGATATATGTACCAGCTGAGCAAGTAACTGAGATATCAACCTCAATTACATTTGATAAATTCCTAATCTCTTTTGTTATCAACTCATAAATTGTTACATCACGTTCGGCAATTTCAACACTCTCCCCTGCCCTTACTCTGGCATGAGCAGTTTTTCCATCTATTTTAATTGCCGAAACCGAGCTTGGTCGTTGTTTAATCTTTCCAATAAATTTTGCTAACTCACCTTTTATTTGATCATCGCTAATCTTTGAGATAATTTCTTGATCACCCGTAAAGGTTAGGTCACCATCTTTATCATCGGTATGAGTAGATTTTCCTAATAAAATTGTGGCCTCATAGGTTTTCTTGCCATCTGTTATGTAGGTAAGTAAACGGGTAGCGATACCAACGCCAAGGACCAATACCCCAGTTGCCATTGGATCTAATGTGCCAGCATGGCCAACTTTTTTTGTATCTAATTTCTTTCGTGCCATAGCCACAACATCATGGCTAGTCATGCCACCGGCTTTATCAATTAATAAAAAGCCATCCATTTACTTCACCAGTTAATCGTGCTTTTTATATGGATCTTCAGCAACTGGTTTAGCCCCTGCGCGTAATTTTGCAAGCTCAGCATCTGCTTTATGCATTTGATCAATTAGATCATTCATTGCAGAGGCAGAGTCACTCATTCCATCTAAAAAGAATTCAAGAGAAGGAGTAATTCGAAGTCCTAACGCCCGGCCAACCTCTGACCTAAGCATTCCCTTAGCACTACTTAATGCTGCAGCACTTGCCTCTCTAGATGCGTTATCTCCAAGCACAGTATAAAAAATAGATGCTTGTTGTAAGTCGCCAGTAACACGAACATCGGTAATTGTTACAAAACCAAGTCGTGGATCCTTTACCCTAGATTCAAGTGCATTGGCAATAATTTCCTTGATGCGATCTGCAACTTGTAGTGGACGTTTGCTTGGCATAATTTAAGCCCGTTTTTTCTCACGGATCTCATAGGCTTGAATAACATCGCCAACTTGTAGATCTTTAAATGATCCAAGACCAATGCCGCACTCATATCCCTCACGGACCTCAGTTGCATCATCTTTAAATCTACGAAGTGATTCGATACTTAAGTTCTCACCAATTACTACGCCAGCTCGCATAGTGCGAACCTTTGCATTGCGTTTAATATTTCCATCTGAGACTATGCAGCCTGCGATATTTCCAAACTTGCTTGATTTGAATATATCCCTAACTTCGGCATTACCAAGGACAGCCTCTTCAAACTCTGGCTTAAGTAATCCCTTAAGTGATGCTTCAATCTCCTCAATTGCCTTATAAATTACGGTGTAGAACTTAACCTCAACACCTTCATGTTCAGCAAAGATGGCAGTTTGTGGCTCTGGCTTAACATTGAAGCCAATAATTACTGCAGTAGAAGCTGATGCCAAGGTAACGTCATTCTTAGTAATTGCACCAACACCGCGGTGAATAACTCTTAGATCAACCTCAGCGCCAATATCTAATTGCAACAGCGCATCCTCTAAAGCCTCTACCGAACCAGAAACATCTCCCTTTAAGATCAAGTTCAAAGTATTTACCTTTGATTGCTCTAGGAAATCTTCAAGTGAAACCTTCTTGCGTGCTTTAGCAAGGGAGGCGTTACGGGATGCAAGTTGGCGCTTCTCAGCAATCTGACGCGCAGTGCGATCATCTTCAGCAACGATAAATGAATCACCAGCACCTGGTACAGATGTGAAACCAAGGACTTGTACCGGACGAGATGGTCCAGCCTCTTCCATTGTTTCGCCATGCTCATCTAACATCGCACGAACGCGACCATAAGCACCACCGGCAACAATTGCATCTCCAACATGAAGTGTTCCGCGTTGCACTAATACAGTCGCAACTGGACCGCGACCCTTATCAAGATTTGCCTCAATTGCAACACCGCGAGCAATTCCATCAGAGATTGCATGCAGATCAATTGCAGCATCAGCAGTTAGTAAAATTGCATCAATTAACTCATCAATACCTTTACCAGAGAGTGCTGAAACGTTAACAAACATTGTTTGTCCGCCATACTCTTCCGCAATCAAGTTGTATTCAGTTAACTGTTGACGAATCTTGTCTGGGTTAGCACCCTCTTTATCAACCTTGTTAACTGCCACCACAATTGGGACATCCGCTGCTTGCGCATGGTTTAATGCTTCAATTGTCTGCGGCATTACGCCATCATCGGCAGCAACTACTAGCACCGCGATATCAGTTACCTTCGCTCCTCGAGCACGCATGGCAGTAAATGCCTCGTGACCTGGTGTATCAATAAAGGTAATTGCGCGATTTGTGCCATTGTGATCATGATGAATTTGATAAGCACCAATATGCTGAGTAATTCCACCAGCTTCAGACTTAATTACCTCAGTAGATCTAATTGCATCAAGCAATCTAGTCTTACCATGATCAACATGTCCCATAACTGTGACAATTGGCGAGCGCACTACTAAGTCCTCTGGATTAATTCCAGCTAACTCCTGCTCCAGATTGATATCAAACTCTTCTAGTAATTCACGATCCTCATCCTCAGGACTTACGATCTGAATTAAGAAACCAAGCTCTGCGCCAAGTAATGTGAAGGTATCTTCATCAACTGATTGAGTTGCTGTAACCATCTCACCTAGATGGAAAAGGGCGGAAACTAATGCGGCTGGATCTGCATTTATCTTTTCTGCAAAATCCATCAATGTTGCACCGCGGCGCATTCTGACAACAGTTTTGCCATCACCACGCGGAACTACTGCGCCACCTAATTGTGGGGCTGGTAAGTTCTCAAAATCTTCGCGTCTTTCTTTTTTACTCTTTTGTCCTCGGCCCTTACCTTTTCCTTTTCCACCTTTACCAAATGCACCAGCTGCGCCACCGCGTTGTGGTGGACGACCGCCGCCTTTGCCACCAAATGGTGAACCAGTAGGAGATGCTGATGGTGAACGATAAGGAGAAGCAGAACTTCCAGGACGTGATGAAGACGGTACACCAGATGCTGGACGTGGATTACTTTGTGCCGGACGTGCTGCAAAACCTGGACGAACAGAACCAGGACGTGCACCTGACATTGGTGGACGTTGTCCTGGTTGTAATTTTCCAGGAGTTCTTCCGCCTTCACCAGGACGAATTGGCCTTGCCGGTGGACGTGGTCCACCACCGCCAGAACTAAATGGATTATTTCCAGCTCGCGGCGGCCTTGGCATTGCACTTCCAGTTGGTGGTGTATTTGGTGTTGCTGAGAATGGATTATTTGACGCACGCGCAGGTGGCGTGTTTGGTTTTGCAATTGGTGTTGCATCTTCAATCATTTGTTGTAACTCAGGCGGAAGGTCTTCAACCTTTACCGTGGTTTTAGGAGCGGCTTTTTTAACCGGTGCTTTCTTTACCTTTGGCGCAGCTTCAGCTGGCATTAAATCTGGAAATTTATCCATCAACTTTCGCACAACTGGTGCTTCAACTGTTGATGATGCCGAGCGAACAAATTCGCCGACCTCTTGTAGCTTTGCTAGCAGCTCTTTACTTTCAAGCCCTAACTCTTTAGCTAATTCATAAACGCGGACCTTGGCCACACTTCTCCTTCTCCTGGCCCGACGTTAGTTACGTGCGAACCTAAATAGACCTACTCATAATCTTGCAGTGCTCATTAGAGTGTCATTCTCGCTCGCTCCATACTGTAATTAATTACTTAAATTCTTTAAGTAATCTTCTAACTCTTTAAATTTAATCTCACCCTCATACTTGAAAGATCGATTAAATGCTTTTCGCTCAAGTGCGATCTGAAAACATTTGCTGTGAAGCCATGCTCCCCGACCAGGCATCCGATGATTTAAATCGACCTTTATTTCATTGTCGAGTAAAACCGTGCGAATTAAATCTGTCCAATTCTCCAACCTGCGACAAGCGATACAACTGCGTTGCCTTGGCTTTTTACTGAACATCGCCAACTCTACCCTAAGCCCCTTCGATGGGTGAAATAGTTGGCACTTCCTCTGCTTTTTCCGCCTTAATATGAGTAACAGGATTATCTGGATGGATATCAATTCGCCATTGGGTCAACCTGGCTGCAAGTCTGGCATTTTGCCCATCTTTGCCAATTGCAAGTGATAATTGAAAATCTGGAACAATTACTTTTGCAGATTTACTCTCTAAATCAACAATTTCAACTGAGGTTACCCGAGCTGGTGCAAGTGCATTTGCAACATAAGTTGCTGGATCATCTGAGAAATCAATGATGTCAATCTTTTCACCATTTAATTCATTCATTACATTTTGTGCCCGACTTCCTTGCGGACCAATTAACGCACCCTTTGCACTGACTCCGGCGCGATGAGTTCTAACCGATAACTTTGTTCTAGCTCCTGCTTCTCTGGCAATTCCAACAATATCTACTACGCGCTCCTTAATTTCTGGAACTTCAAGTGCAAATAGCATCTTTACAAATGCTGGATGAGATCGAGAAAGTGTTACCTCAGGTCCTTTTTCTCCCTGCTTAACATCAACCACAAAACATTTAATGCGATCACCATGTTTAAAAACTTCACCCTTAACCTGCTCAGCTGGCGGAACTTTTCCTTCAACTCTGCCTAGGCTTACATAAATAATCTCAGCATCTCTGCCCTGCTGCACAATGCCACCAATTACATCCCCAACGCTGCCGGAGAACTCAGTTACAACCTCTAGATCTTTAGCCTCACGCATCTTCTCTTTAATAATTTTTCGTGCAGTCTTATCAGCTAACTTTCCAAAGCCATCTGGATTATCGGTAACAGTATCGATGCGATCACCATCTGGCCCCAGCACTGGTACATAAATAACTAACTCACCGGTTTGTCGATTTAAAACAGCTCGGCCATGTGGTTTTGCCTCTGGCAGCTCGGCATAAACTTTTGCAACCTCATTTTCAATTGCATTTATTAATCGCTCCAGCGGTAACTTCTTCTCTTGTGCCAGAATTTTTAATGCTTCAACATCAACACTCACTTGCCTACCTGCTTAAACTCAACTTCAAGGCTTGCTCGTTTAATATCAGCAAAATTTATTTCACTCTCATCAACTGTTGCACTTACTTCACTAGCTGCCTTAATTCTTCCCTTAACCTCTTTGCCATCTAATAAAACTACTTTTACCAGTCGATCAATATTTTTGCGCCAGTGCCTAGGTTTTGTTAAAGGTCGATCTAAACCAGGAGAGGTAACCTCTAATGTAAATGGGGTATCACCTAAACTTTGTAGGCTTTCAACAATCTCACCAATTGCCTTAGTAGCAGATGTAACTTGATCTAATGAAAGATGAGTATCGCCATCAACAATGACTGTGAGCATGCTTCTTCGTCCTGCTGAAGTAATTGTTACATCCTCAAGGTAAAAACCGAGGGCTGATAATGCGGGAGTGATCACCGCAGATATATCTTCTTTCTTTCCCATAATTTCCTTCTTCGATATTAAGTTGTGAAGGTAAGTTTAACTTATAAATGTATCCCAAGCAACGCGGGCGATCAGCAAGAAGGTTACGGCTAGAAAAACTTTACGAACTAGAGGTGATCCACCTTTAATTGCAAGACGAGAGCCAATAATTGCACCTGTTACATTTGCAAAAGCTAGCAATAATCCTAATTGCCACCAGATATGACCAGTTAATTGAAAACTAAGAATGGCGCCTGCATTGGTTGAGATATTTACTAACTTGGCAGTACCAGATGCTTTTAAGAAGGCGTAACCAATCCCGGATACCAAGAAGAAAACTAAAAATGTGCCAGTACCAGGGCCAAAGATTCCGTCGTAGAAACCAATTAATAATCCAATTAAGGCCACAATCACTAATCTTTTTTTGTGGGTATATTTTAAATTTTCATTCATACCCAGCTCTGGTTTTCGCCAGGTATATATTGCAACTGCGATAAGTAAGAAAACAATAAATGGTTTAAAAAAATCCTTTGGTACTGCTGCAGCAAGGGATGCCCCACCCATAGAACCAATAAAAGCTGGCCCCATCATCGATAATGTAAGTGGAATATCTGGCTTAATATTTTTAAAGTAATTTCGTGCTGCTGCCGTTGTCCCAAATATTGATGGCACCTTATTTGTACCAAGAATTAGTGGTAGCTCTTTATTTGGTAAGCCCACAATTAAGGCTGGTAATTGAATTAAACCGCCACCACCTGCCATGGCATCAACAAAGCCAGCAAATCCTGATGCGATTGCTAAAAAGATTGCAACCTCAATACTCATAAATTACTTAACTAATGTTTTAACAACATCAGCAACTGCTACCTCTTGCTTATCCCCTGATTTGCGATCACGAACTTCTACCTTGCCATCTGCTAATGCTTTGCCAACAATTATAATCTTAGGAATACCTATTAACTCAGCATCTTTAAACTTAACTCCAGCACTTGCCTCACGGCGATCATCAAGTAAAACCTCTAGGCCTTTTGCCTCTAAATCTTTAGCAATCTGTTCTGCTACCTCAAATGGTTGATCCTCCTTACCAGTTGCCACTATGTGAACATCAGCTGGTGCAATCTCTGCTGGCCAACAAAGTCCAAGTTCATCATAGGTTTGTTCAGCAACTGCTGCGACCGCACGCGATACACCAATTCCATATGAACCCATTGTTACAACCTGTGGCTTACCTTCTTTATCTAAAACTGTAAGCCCAAGTGATTGTGCATACTTTCTACCTAATTGAAATATATGACCAATTTCAATTGCTCGATCAATAATTACCGGCTTCTCACACTTTGGACAGCTATCTCCGGCTCTAACCTCAGCTGCTTCAACATACTGGTCAACTTTAAAATCTCGGCCACAAGTTACATATCTTGCGTGTTTATTCTTTTCATTTGCCCCTGTTACCCAAGCTGAGCCTTCAACCACTCTTGGATCTGCATATAACTTTAAGCCCAATGCCTTTGCATCTTGTGGTCCAACATATCCTTTAACTAATTTTGGATGCTTAGCAAAATCTTCATCCTCAAATAATCTTAAATCTTTTACCCCAGCTAAGTTTGCTCCCAATCGCTTTAAATCAACCTCACGGTCTCCTGGAACTAAAACTGAAATTGGCGCACCATCTGCCATCAGTAAGACATTTTTTAATGTGTCAGCTGCTGAGATATTTGCTGAGTACTTGGCATTAAACACCTCAACTAATGAATCAATAGTTGGTGTATTTGGCGTATCTAAAATTTCAATTACCGGTGATTTCTCGCCTTTAAATGGTGAAACCTTGGTAACCATTGCTTCAACATTTGCGGCATATCCACAACCATTACAAAGTACATATGTATCTTCACCAGTTGGACATGGTGCTAAAAACTCTTCAGATTTTGAGCCACCCATCGCACCACTCATCGCCGAAACGATGTTGTATTTAAGACCTAACCGGTCAAAGGTTTTTATGTATGCAGCTCGGTGTTTATTGTATGAAGCTTCCAAACCAGCATCATCGACATCAAAACTATAAGAATCCTTCATCACAAACTCACGGCCTCTAATAATTCCACTTCTTGGCCGTGGCTCATCTCGGTACTTAGTTTGAATCTGATAAATAGAAAGTGGTAAATCTTTATATGATGAAAACTCACCTTTGACCATTAAAGTAAACATCTCTTCATGAGTTGGCCCTAAAAGATAATCATTACCTTTTCGATCTTTTAATCTAAATAAATCTGGGCCGTACTCTTCCCAACGATTTGTTGATTCATAAGGTTCTTTTGGTAATAGTGCTGGGAAGTGAACCTCTTGAAATCCGGCAGCATCCATCTCTTGCCGAACAACCTCTTCAATTTTTCTAAATGTTCGATAACCAAGTGGTAGCCAGGAGTAAATACCAGCGGCAATTCGGCGGACAAATCCGGCT
>SESB01000889.1_pt1 | contig 21002 bp, 18 predicted proteins | sample 3171441 | NCBI WGS metagenome assembly SESB01 (sample SAMN06051867, study PRJNA518727) | freshwater metagenome | biome: subpolar coniferous forest; feature: holomictic lake; material: water; isolation source: holomictic Lake 227, 6 m depth | place: Canada: near Kenora, Ontario | collected... | reverse complement strand
CAGATATTGAAGAGACATCTAACTCATTAGATAAATCATCAGATGATGAAGTTGTTGAAGAGGCACCAGCTGCAACCACCGGACGTCGAAAAGGGCGCCGAGCGGTGAGTACTGGGGTAATTTCAACCAATTAATCGCTCGCATTTGACCCAGATCCGATCAATCTCTACCCTTATCCACCTAGCCAGATCCAGATTAAAAATCTTAAAGTGATTACGGCTAATAACTAGAAGGAGCACACGTTGTACGCGATTGTTAAAGCAGGCGGACGTCAAGAGAAGGTTTCAGTTGGTGAAACTCTTGTAGTTGATCGTCTTGATGCGGCCGTTGGTGCATCGGTAACTTTTCCAGCTGTGCTATTAGTTGATGGCGCGGATGTAACTGCTGATCCAAAAGCACTTGCCGCCGTCAAGGTAACTGGTGAAGTTCTTGCTGAACAAAAGGGTCCAAAGATTGCAATCCTTCGTTACAAGAGTAAAACCGGATATCGTCGTCGCCAGGGATTTCGCTCTAAATTAACCAGAGTTAAAATAACCGGAATTAATAAGTAACTACTAACTAAGGCAGGTGAAAGCAGATGGCAAGTAAAAAGGGTGTCTCCTCCACACGTAATGGTCGCGACTCAAATGCTCAATACCTTGGCATCAAGCGCTTTGCAGGTCAGGTAGTAAAGGGCGGAGAAATTTTGGTTCGTCAACGTGGCACCTACTTCCACCCAGGAAAGAATGTTGGTATTGGAAAAGATGACACATTATTTGCACTAGAAGGTGGCAGTGTTGAATTCGGTCGCGCTCGCGGTCGTCGAGTAGTAAACATCGTTCCGGTTTCTTAATCCCAGCGGAAATTTAATTATGGGTCCGCTAACTGCGGGCCCATTTTTATTTGATTTAAGTAAGAGGCGAAAGGAGTTAACATGGCAACCTTTGTTGATCGTGTAACTCTGCATGCCGATGCTGGCAAAGGTGGAGATGGTTGCGTTTCTATTCACCGTGAAAAATTTAAGCCATTAGGTGGACCAGATGGCGGCAATGGTGGCCGAGGTGGCGACATTGTTTTAGTTGTAGATCCAGATGCAACTACCCTTTTAGATTTTCACCACTCACCACATCGCAAATCAACTGATGGCAAAAAAGGTGCTGGTGATTTCAATAACGGCGCAGAAGGTAAAGATTTAATTCTTTCTGTTCCAAATGGCACAGTTGTTAAAGATGTCAGTGGTGCTGTGATTGCAGATTTAGTTGGCTTTGGTACCAGATTTATGGCAGCTCAAGGCGGTAAAGGTGGTCTAGGTAATGCCGGTCTTGCTAACTCAAAGCGCAGAGCCCCCGGCTTTGCGCTCTTAGGTGAACCAGGTGAGATCCGTACATTATTTTTAGAGTTAAAGAGCGTTGCAGATATTGGTTTAGTTGGTTATCCAAGTGCAGGTAAATCATCATTAATTGCAGCGATGTCTGCTGCTCGGCCAAAGATTGCTGATTATCCATTTACAACTTTGGTTCCTAATCTTGGTGTAGTTCAAGCAGGAGAAACACGTTTTACTGCAGCTGATGTACCAGGTTTAATTCCAGGAGCTAGCCAAGGAAAAGGTTTAGGACATGAGTTTTTACGCCATGTTGAAAGGTGTGCTGCATTAGTACATGTTTTAGATTGCGCAACCCTTGAGACTGATCGTGATCCAGTAAAGGATTTTGATGTAATTGAAGAGGAATTGAAAGAGTATGGCGGATTAGCTGATCGACCAAGAATTATTGCGCTAAATAAGATTGATTTACCTGATGGAAAAGCGATGGCAGATATGGTGCAAAAAACTTTAGAAGCTCGTGGTTTTCCAGTATTTCAAGTATCTGCTGCAAGCCGTGAAGGCATGCAAGAGTTAATTTACGCAATGGCGCAAGTTATTCAGAAGGTGCGCAAAGCCCAAAAAGAGGAGCAGGTTGCCAGAATTGTGCTGCGTCCAATTGCAGTAGATGATGCTGGCTTTATTGTGATTGCAAATGAGGATGGAACATTTAATGTAATTGGTGATAAGCCAGAGCGTTGGGTTAAGCAGACAGATTTTGCAAATGCCGAAGCAATTGGTTATTTAGCAGACCGACTTGCATCTTATGGCGTTGAAAAGGAGTTATTTAAGAAGGGCGCTAAAGCAGGAGATGAAGTAAGAATTGGTTCCGGGGATGAAGCGGTTATTTTTGATTGGGAGCCAAGCATTGAAGCTGGCGCAGAGTTACTAGCTGGAGGTCCAAGAGGAGAAGATCTTCGTCTTTCTACTCCTTGGCGCATGGATCTATTAGAAGATGACATTGATCAATTAAATGATGATGAGATTGAAATGCAATGGGAGTACAACGTAGCTAATCCAAGAACGCCTCGCGTGGATGAAGATGTCCGTTAATTTAAGTACTACAAAAAGAATAGTAATTAAGGTTGGTTCATCCACACTTACTGGAAAAGCTGGCGCTAATTTAGATCCAGCTGCAATTGATCAACTAGTTGATGTTGTTGGAAAGTTAAAAAATGAAGGTAAAGAGGTAATTGTTGTCTCATCCGGTGCAATTGCTGCAGGGCTTGCACCTCTTGGCTTAACCCAGCGACCATCTGATTTAACCTCACAACAAGCAGCAGCCTCTGTTGGGCAAGGTTTATTGATGGCTAGATACACCCAATCTTTTAATCGTTTTAAGATAACTACTTCACAGGTGCTAATTACTTTAGATGATATTACAAAGGCAAATCATGTTGAAAATATCAAAGGGGTACTTAACTCATTACTAAAGCTTGGGGTAGTACCAATTATTAATGAGAATGACACCGTTGGAACAGAGGAAATTAAGTTTGGTGATAATGATGGTTTAGCAGCTCTAGTTACTAAACTAATTAGTGCAGACTTACTAGTCTTAATAACTGATATTGATGGTTTATATGATGCAAACCCATCTAAGCCAGGAGCAAAACCAATTAACTTGGTAAGTGATATTTCAAAGATTAATTCTGCAACTATTGGCGGCGCAGGCTCTGCTGGTGTTGGCAGTGGTGGAATGGTGACAAAAATTGAAGCGGCAAAGGTAGTTACTGAAGCTGGAATTGGTATGTTGCTAACTAAATTAACTGACTTACCAGCAGCACTAACTGGTGTGAGTGTTGGAACTTACTTCTTACCTAATTCTTAAGGTTTGAGATTTCAAATAAAGCTTTAGTTGTATCACTTTCATGATCAGAGTTAGTTGGGTTGTCACTTAACTTAACAATCACAGTTCTAGTCGCTGGGTTTATAAATACAAATTGACCATGTAATCCAAGCATCAAACTTGTATTTGGATATGGATGCCAAACTTGGGCACCATATCCCCAATTTCTATCTAATGTTGTTACTGGTGTACTCATTCGAGTTAGCCAAGCTTTATCAATAACTTTGTTTGGACCGGCGTATCCGCCATTTAAAAACAACATACCAACCCGTGCGTAATCAATTGCAGATGCATTAAAGCAACAGAATGTTTTCTCAGTTCCACCAATTCGATCCACATTCCAGGTAGCTGGATACTTAGCGCCAACTACTTGCCAAACATTTTGGCTAAAGTAATCTGCAACCTTTTTGCCAGTTACTTTTTTAATAATCATTCCCAGCATTTGGGTATCAACACTCATGTACTCAGATTTTGAACCTGGTTCAAAAGACATTTTGCGGTTATTTTTTAGAAACCAATTAACATCAGTTGAGGCATACATCTGTGCAATTGCTACACCCCAACCAGATGGACCTGAAGGGTAATTATCACTAACGCCAACACCTGCCTGCATATCAAGTAATTGCTTGATCGTTACTAAATCAAAACTTGTGCCAGCTTTTAAGTCAGGGAAGTAGGTAACAAACTTGTCGCTCTCTTTAATCTTTCCTTGCGCAACTAATTGACCAATCATGATGCTGGTCATTGTTTTTGCCACAGAGTAAGAAGGTAATTGAGTACTTTGAGTTACACCCTCTTTATACCATTCATAGGTCATTACGCCATTACGGAAAACTAGAAAAGCATTTGAATCGGTTTGTTTTAAAAACTCATTAAATGCAAGTGAGGTTCCCTTATACATAATCTCAGCTGGCATTTTTTCAGAAGCAACTGGAATAGCAATTGGTTTACTTGCTGGATCAATCACATGCCAAGGTAATAAGGTCGGAGTCTTTGAAGCTGGGGCAAGACCTAACTTAATTGTTGCGATTGGATCGGGGTAGTGAACTACCTTTAAGAAGACAAAGAGTGCTACATATAAAACCGCTAGCGAAATAACTGTATTTCGAAGGATTCTAAATAAACGCTTCATCCCCATAGCCTAATTGACCGTAGGCTTAGCCCATGAGCGCCACCACGATAATCTCCGATATTGCAAAGCGTGCACGCCTTGCTGCGCGCACATTATCTTCATCAACTGGGGCAGAGCGCAATCAATTACTTCTAAATATTGCAGATGAGTTAGAGAAGAATTTAGATTTAATTTTAAAAGCAAATCAATTAGATATGGATGCGGCAAAAAATACGGGCATCTCATCAGCTTTGCAAGATCGCCTACTTCTTACCGATAAGAGAATAAAAGAGATGGCGACTGCAACTAGAGATATTGCAAAGTTAGCTGACCCACTTGGAAAAGTATTAGTAGAGCGAAATCTAGAGAATGGTTTAAACCTTAAACAAAAGTCGGTGCCATTTGGTGTAGTGGGAATGGTTTATGAAGCAAGGCCAAATGTAACTGTTGATGCAGCGGTGATCTTAATTAAATCTGGAAATGCTGCCCTCCTTCGCGGCTCCTCCACTGCAACCCATAGCAATAAAGTATTAATTGAGGTCATGAAAAAAGCATTTATTAATACCAAAATATCTGGTGAAGTATTGCAACTTATTCCTGCAGATGATCGCGCTACTGCAACCGCCTTACTGACTGCTCGGGGCTTAGTTGATTTAGTAATTCCACGAGGAAGTGCGCAACTAATACGCTCAGTAGTAGATGAGGCAACGGTGCCAACAATTGAGACCGGCGCAGGTGTTTGCCATGTCTATGTTGATAAATCTGCCAACCTTGATAAAGCGATTGCAATTTTAATTAACTCAAAGTGTGATCGCCCAAGTGTTTGCAATGCTGCCGAAACATTACTTGTTCACCAAGATATTGCAGAGACATTCCTGCCGCTTGCTTTAAATGCTTTGACTACAGCAGGTGTGGTTATTAACGCAGATAGTAAGAGCAAAGTTATTGCAGATAAGTTAAAAATAAAGGTGAATTTAGCAAGTGAGCAATCTTGGTCCACTGAGTATGGCAGTCTTGAAATAAATGTGGCCCAGGTTAGTGATGTAATGGGAGCGATTGATCACATTGCTAAGTATGGAACAAACCACACCGAAGCTATAGTGGCTGAAGATAAAGAGGCAATCTCAATTTTTACTTCATTAAATGATTGCGCAGCGATAATGGTTAATGCTTCAACAAGATTTACCGATGGTGGTCAGATGGGATTTGGTGCTGAGATTGGAATCTCAAATCAAAAATTACACGCCCGTGGCCCAATGGGACTTGAACAGATGACTACAACAACTTGGATTGTTAGCGGAAACGGGCAAATTCGCCAGTGAATTAACACCAGTTATACTCACCAATTATGGCCGCAATCTCCCGCGATGAAGTCGCAAATTTAGCTCGCTTAGCTCGCATCACAATGAGTGATGCTGAGTTAGATCATCTTGCCGGTGAGATGGATGTAATTCTTGGCGCAGTTGCAAGAGTGCAAGAGGTAGCAGGATCTGATGTATTACCAACCTCTCATCCACTTGCGGTAAATAATGTAACTCGTGAGGATTTAGTTTTACCAAGTCTTACGCCAACTGAAGCACTCTCTGGAGCACCAGCATCTGATGAGGGAAGATTTAAAGTTCCACAAATTTTAGGTGAAGAGTAATGAGCGTTAGAGATAACGCCTCTGTTATGGCGGCTGCTCTTAATAAAAAAGAGATCAGCGCAGTTGAGTTAGCAAATCAACATTATGACCAAATTGCCGCTGTTGATAAAGATGTTCACGCTTTTTTATATTTAGATAAAGAGGGTGCGTTAGCTCAAGCCAAAGAGGTTGATAAGAAGCGAGCAGCTGGTGAAAAATTATCACCGCTTGCTGGCGTTCCACTCGCACTTAAAGATGTAATGACTCAAAAAGGTGTACCAACTACCTGCGGATCTAAGATCCTTGAAGGTTGGAAGCCACCATATGACTCAACTGTTGTTAGTAAATTAAAAGATGCTGGCGTAATTATTTTAGGTAAGACAAATATGGATGAGTTTGCAATGGGTTCATCAACTGAAAACTCAGCTTATGGACCAACTCATAATCCATGGGATCTAACTAGAATTCCTGGCGGTTCAGGTGGCGGTTCCTCTGCCTCCCTTGCCGCCTTTGAAGCACCACTTGCAATTGGAACTGATACAGGTGGATCTATTCGTCAACCCGCTGCAGTTACTGGAACTGTTGGAGTTAAGCCAACCTACGGCGGCGTTTCCCGTTACGGCTTAGTTGCATTCTCTTCATCCTTAGATCAAGCAGGTCCATGTGCTCGAACTGTTTTAGATACTGCACTGCTGCACCAAGTAATTGCTGGCTTTGATCCGAAGGATTCGACCAGTATTAATCAAGCAGTTCCAGATGTAGTAGCAGCTGCTAAAAAATTAGATATAAAAGGAATGAAGATTGGTGTTGTTAAGCAATTAGCAGGGGATGGATACCAAAAAGGTGTTGAAAATAAGTTTAATGAAGCGGTTGCAGAGCTTGTTAAGTTAGGTGCTGAGATAGTTGAAGTTTCATGCCCAAACTTTGAATACGCGTTAGCTGCCTACTATCTAATTGCGCCAAGTGAGTGCTCATCTAACTTAGCAAGATTTGATTCAATGCGCTTTGGATTAAGAGTTGCCGATGATGGCACAAAGGGTGCGGAAGAGGTAATGAATTTAACTAGACAAGCAGGCTTTGGCCGTGAGGTTAAGCGAAGAATTATTCTTGGTACCTACGCACTTTCTTCAGGTTATTACGATGCTTATTATGGTTCAGCACAAAAGGTAAGAACGTTAATCAAGCAGGATTTTGATGCCGCCTTTACAAAGTGTGATGTTTTAGTTTCACCAACTGCGCCAACTACCGCATTTAAAATCGGTGAAAAAAGCAATGATCCACTTGCTATGTATTTAAATGATATTGCCACAATTCCAGTAAACATGGCTGGTATTGGTGGAATGAGTCTGCCTTGTGGCCTTGCTGAAGAAGATAATCTGCCAGTTGGTTTTCAAATCATGTCACCGGCAATGAAAGATGATCGAATGTATTTAGTTGGCGGCGCTCTTGAAGCAGCACTACTTTCTAAGTGGGGTAAGCCAATATTAGATTTCGCACCAAAGCTGGCAGGTTCAAAGTGAGTTTAAATTACGATCAAGCGATTGAAAAATATGAGCCAACATTAGGACTTGAGGTCCATGTTGAGTTAAATACAAAATCAAAGATGTTTTGTGGTTGTGCAACTGAGTTTGGCGCGCAACCAAATACGCAAACCTGTCCAGTATGCCTAGGGCTTCCTGGTGCACTCCCTGTTGTTAATAAGAAAGCGATTGAAAGCTCAATCCTGATTGGATTGGCACTTAACTGTTCAATTGCGCCATTTTCACGCTTTGCTAGAAAAAATTACTTTTATCCAGATATGCCAAAAAACTTTCAAACCTCACAATATGACGAACCGATCTGTGTTAATGGTTTTCTAGATGTTGAGGTTGAAACTGATGAAGGCATGAAAACTTTTAGAATTGAAATTGAACGAGTTCATATGGAGGAGGACACTGGTAAATCACTGCATGTTGGTGGATCAACTGGTCGAATTCATGGCGCGGAGTACTCACTTTTAGATTACAACCGAGCTGGAATTCCATTGGTAGAGATTGTTACCAAAATAGTTCCAGGTACTGGCAAATACGCACCCCTTGTTGCTCGCGGTTATGTTGCAGCATTACGAGACATCTTGCGTGGCTTAAAAGTCTCTGATGTAAAGATGGAGCAGGGCTCACTTAGATGTGATGTGAACCTATCTCTTTCAAAAACAGGTAGTGGAAAACTTGGCACTAGAAGTGAGACAAAAAATGTTAACTCACTTCGCTCTGTTGAACGCGCAGTAACTGGTGAAGTAATTCGTCAAGCAAATAGATTAGAAAGTGGCGAGCGAATTGTGCAGGAGACACGTCACTTTTTAGAGGAGAGTGGTGAGACCCGTCCGGGTAGATCAAAGGAGCAGGCCGAGGATTATCGATACTTCCCAGAGCCAGATTTAGTTCCAGTTGTACCTGATGCAAAATGGATTGAAGAGTTAAAAAAGAGTTTGCCAGAAAAACCAGCAGATCGCAGGGCGAGATTGCAAACTGCTTGGGGTGTGCCAGATAAAGAGATGGCAGCAATGGTTAACGCAGAGTTACTTGATACGGTGGAAGAGACAGTTTTGTTAGGGGCTGACCCAACTAAGGCTCGCAGTTGGTGGTTAGGTGAAATATCTAGAATTGCTAATGATCGAAATGTATTACCTACTGAATTAATCTCAGTTAAAGATGTTGCCCAAGTAATCTCATTAATTGCAAGTGGAGAGTTAACCGATAAGTTAGCTCGCCAAGTAGTAGAAGGAGTTATCGCTGGTGAAGGTAATCCAGCAGATGTAATTAATAAGCGTGGTCTAAAGGTTGTCTCAGATGATTCTGCTTTGATGAAAGCAATCGAGGATGCAATCGCTGCTCAACCAGAGACAGCTGAGCGAGTTCGAAGTGGAAATATTCCAGCAGCAGGTGCCTTAATTGGTGCGGTTATGAAAGCAACTGGTGGACAGGCTGATGCGGCAAAGGTGCGGGAATTGTTATTAAAACACTTAGGTCAATAAAATAAGATTATGAGCGAAAAAAATCCGCCAAACAAGATGAAGCCAAGATCTGGCTTAGTAACTGATGGTATGGAGCGCGCTCCTGCTCGCGGAATGCTTCGCGCAGTTGGTATGAAAGATGAAGATTTTGCTAAACCACAGATTGGTATCGCTTCATCTTGGAATGAAATTACGCCATGTAATTTATCTCTTGATCGCTTAGCTAAAGCATCTAAAAAAGGTGTTAAAGATGCTGGTGGTTTTCCAATGCAATTTGGCACTATCTCAGTCTCTGATGGAATTTCCATGGGACATGAAGGAATGCACTTCTCATTAGTTTCCCGTGAAGTAATTGCTGACTCAGTTGAAACTGTGATGCAAGCAGAGCGGTTAGATGGCATGGTCACCTTCGCTGGTTGCGATAAATCACTTCCGGGCATGATGATGGCAGCAGCTCGAATGGATGTTGCAAGTGTTTTTGTTTACGCAGGTTCTACTATGCCTGGAAAAGTTGATGGTAGAGATGTAACAATCATTGATGCTTTTGAAGCAGTCGGTGCATGTGCCCGAGGATTAATTTCTCAAGAAGAGGTCGATAAGATTGAACGAGCAATCTGTCCAGGTGAAGGTGCTTGTGGCGGTATGTACACCGCAAACACAATGGCAGCAGTAGGTGAAGCAATTGGTTTATCACTTCCAGGCTCTGCCTCTCCACCATCGATTGATCGTCGACGTGATGATTACGCGGTTAAATCTGGAGCTGCTGTGGTTGAGTTAATTAGAAAAGGTATTACTACTCGTCAGATTTTGACTAAGAAAGCCTTTGAAAATGCAATTACAGTTGTTATGGCGCTTGGTGGATCAACAAATGCTGTTCTTCACCTACTGGCAATAGCTCATGAGGCAGAGGTTGATTTAACCTTAGAGGATTTCCATCGCGTTGGATCTAAGGTGCCATTACTTGGTGATCTAAAACCTTTTGGAAAATATGTAATGACTGATGTGGACAGGGTGGGTGGAATTCCAGTAATTCTTCGCGCACTACTTGATGCTGGTTTATTACACGGTGATTGTTTAACAGTTACTGGCAAGACCATGGCTGAAAATCTTAAAGATGTTTCACCTCCTGATCCAGATGGTGAAATTCTTAAAGCAGTAAATGATCCGCTTTCACTTGGTGGCGGAATAACAATTCTTAGTGGCTCACTTGTTCCAGATGGTGCAGTTTGTAAAACAGCTGGAGTTGGCGTTGATGTATTTGAAGGACCAGCGAGAGTTTTCGAACGTGAACAATCTGCGATGGATGCGTTAGAGAATGGCTCAATTGTTGCTGGTGATGTTGTCGTAATCAGATATGAAGGGCCAAAGGGTGGTCCTGGTATGCGTGAGATGTTAATGATTACTGGCGCGATTAAAGGTGCCGGACTTGGTAAGTCTGTATTACTACTAACCGATGGCAGATTCTCTGGCGGCACTACTGGTCTTTGTGTCGGACATGTTGCCCCTGAAGCAGTAGATGGTGGCCCGATTGCTTTTGTTAATAATGGTGATCGCGTAAGAATTGATATTAAGAATAGAACTTTAGATTTATTGGTGGATGAAAAAGAGATGACAGAGCGAAAGAAGAATTTCAAACCCATTCCACACAAGTATCGCCGTGGGGTATTGGCTAAGTATTCAAAGTTAGTAGGCAGTGCGGCAAAGGGTGCGGTCTGCGATTAATTGCAGTTTTGTTATAAGCACGCTCAAATATTGAGACTGATATCTCACGGGTTGACTAGACCTAACTACACCTGAGAAACTACATCTATGAAGAACACATCGCTAATCTCACAAACTGTGATCACATCTGTGGTCGTGGTGATTATCGAGCGTGCGCGCTAACTAGAAAAAGTTAGTTCGCACCCCTCAGATAAAACTGGGGGGTTTTGTTTTAGGTAAGTGTCTAGCAAAGAAAGGAAGCGATGAGCAAGATCAATGGTGCGCAAAGTTTAGTTAACGCACTTGAGGCTGCCGGTGTTGATGTCATGTTTGGCATCCCAGGTGGCGCCATTCTTCCTGCTTACGATCCAATTTTTGATTCCAAGATTCGCCACATATTAGTAAGACATGAACAAGGTGCAGGCCATGCTGCAACTGGTTATGCCCAGGCAACTGGTCGAGTTGGCGTTTGTATTGCAACCTCTGGCCCTGGTGCTACAAATTTAGTAACACCACTAGCTGATGCTCAGATGGACTCTGTTCCAATTGTGGCAATTACTGGTCAGGTTCCATCCGCGGCAATTGGTACTGATGCTTTCCAAGAGGCAGATATTCGCGGCGTTACCATGCCAGTTACAAAACATAATTATTTAATTACCGATCCAGCAGATATTCCGCGGGCAATTGCTGAGGCCTTTCATATTGCAAGTACTGGCCGGCCTGGCGCTGTGCTAGTTGATATTGCAAAGGATGCGTTGCAAAAAGAGACCACATTTAACTATCCAAAAAATGTTTCACTAGCTGGTTATAACCCAGTAGTAGAGCCGAAGAGTGAAGCGATAAGAGATGCCGCTGCTTTAATTACTCAATCAAAGAAACCAGTTTTATATGTTGGTGGCGGAATTATTAAGGCAAATGCTGCTAAAGAGTTAATGATGCTTGCTGAGATAACTGGCGCTCCAGTTGTTACCACTTTAATGGCACGCGGTGCCTTCCCTGATTCACACCCACAACACCTTGGTATGCCTGGTATGCATGGCACAGTTGCAGCTGTTACCGCCCTACAAAAGGCAGATCTACTAATTACTTTAGGTGCCAGGTTTGATGACCGAGTAACTGGAAAACTTTCAAGCTTTGCACCAAATGCCAAGATTATTCACGCCGATATTGATCCAGCTGAGATTGGTAAGAATCGCCATGCTGATGTGGCAATAATTGGTGATTTAAAAAATATCTTGCGTGCATTAAATCCTGCAGCCAAAACCGCACTTGCTAAATCACAACCTGATCTAACTCCATGGCTTAATGAGGTTTACGGCTGGCGAAGTAAGTTTCCATTAGGTTATGACAAACCATCTGATGGCTCTGTTTCACCACAGTATGTAATTGAAAGAATTGGCAAGATCTCAGGCCCAGACACAATTTTTGCTGCTGGTGTTGGCCAACATCAGATGTGGGCATCACAATTTATTGGTTATGAAAAACCAAGAACCTGGCTTAACTCAGGCGGCCTTGGAACTATGGGTTACGCAGTTCCCGCTGCAATGGGTGCCAAGGTTGGAGCCCCTGACACAACTGTATGGGCAATTGATGGTGATGGTTGTTTCCAAATGACAAATCAAGAGTTAGTAACCTGTGCGTTGAATAATATTCCAATCAAGGTGGCAGTAATTAATAATGAATCTCTCGGCATGGTTCGCCAATGGCAAACCCTTTTCTATAACCAACGTTATTCAAATACTGATTTGCACTCAAAGCGAATTCCAGATTTCAAATTACTAGCTGAAGCCATGGGCTGTGTTGGCTTGCGTTGTGAGAAGCCAGGCGATGTTGATAAGACAATTGAGGAAGCGATGGCAATTAATGATCGCCCAGTTGTAGTTGATTTTAATGTTCATCGTGATGCAATGGTTTGGCCGATGGTGGCTGCTGGCACATCAAATGATGAGATCACAATTGCCAGATCAATGGCACCGGTCTGGGATTCACAGGAGTTGTAATGGCTATTCACACATTGGCAGTTTTAGTTGAGAACTCACCTGGCGTACTGGCACGAGTTGCCTCCCTATTTTCTCGTCGCGGCTACAACATTGATTCACTAGCTGTTGGACCGACGGAAAATCCAAAGGTTTCTCGAATGACAATTGTTTTAAATTTAGAAGGCCATGCCTTAGATCAGGTGAGCGCCCAATTATTTAAATTAGTAAATGTAATTGGAATCTCTGAGATGAAGGATTCAGATTCTACAAAGCGTGAGATTTTATTGGTTAAGGTGGCAAATACACCGGCTGCTAAAGAGGTTGTGAAAAAGCATGGCGCAGTAATTGCCGATGAGGGCACAAAGAGCATCTCAATTGAGGCGGTTGGCCAATCAAATGAAATTGAAAGCTTACTTGCTGATTTAAAACCACATGGAATTCGAGAGTTAGTTCAATCAGGCTTGGTGGCATTAGAGCGGGGCGAGAGCACTCTGGCAGACCGTACGCTTAGCACCATGGGAACTGCTAACGAGTCAGATCCAAATAGTTCAACCGCTGATTACCAAAATTAACCAACCAACAAACATAAGGAGAAATACAGTGGCAACGATGTATCACGATGAAGATGCAGATCTAGCGATTATCCAATCCAAAAAGGTTGCGGTAATTGGTTATGGATCTCAAGGACATGCGCACGCACTATCCCTACGCGATAGCGGTGTTGATGTTGTAGTTGGTTTGGCTGAAGGTTCAAAATCTCGAGCTAAGGCGGAAGCAGAGGGTCTTAAGGTTGCATCAGTTGCCGATGCAGTTAAAGGTGCCGATGTTGTGATGTTGCTAGCTCCAGATCATGTGCAGCGCCATATTTACAATGATTCAATTGCACCAAATATTAAAGCCGGAGCTGCTCTTTTCTTTGGTCACGGTTTTAATATCCGGTTTGGTTATATCAAGCCACCTGCAAATGTTGATGTTTGTATGGTTGCACCAAAGGGCCCAGGACATTTAGTACGTCGTGAGTATTCAGCCGGACGTGGCGTGCCAGTAATTGTTGCAGTTGAACAAGATGCAACTGGTAATGCTTGGCCAATCACACTTTCTTACGCAAAGGCGATTGGTGGTCTTCGGGCTGGTGGAATCTTGACTACCTTCACTGAAGAGTGTGAGACAGATTTATTTGGCGAGCAATCAGTTCTTTGTGGTGGTGCATCCCAATTAGTTATGTATGGCTTTGAAACATTAATTGAAGCCGGCTATCAACCAGAGGTTGCCTACTTTGAGTGCTTACATGAGCTAAAACTTATTGTTGATCTTATGTATGAAGGTGGCATTGCAAAACAACGCTGGTCAGTATCTGACACAGCCGAGTATGGTGATTACATTTCTGGCCCACGAGTAATTGATCCAAGCGTTAAAGAAAATATGAAGGCTGTTCTTGCCGATATTCAATCTGGTTCATTTGCACAGCGCTTTATTGATGATCAAGATAAAGGCGCTCCTGAATTTAAATCACTTCGTGCAAAGGGTGAAGCACATCCAATTGAGCAGGTAGGAAGAGATCTGCGCAAGATGATGTCTTGGGTTAAATCAGGTAACAAGGATGATTACAAAGAAGGAAATGTAGCGCGTGGCTAAACCTGTTGTATTAATCGCTGAAGAGTTAAGTCCAGCCACATTAGAGGCGTTAGGACCTGACTTTGAGGTGCGCAATTGCAATGGCGCAGATCGCGCAGAGTTACTTGCAGCCCTTGCTAAAGGTGTGGATGCAGTATTAATTCGCTCTGCCACCAAGATGGATGCCGAAGCAATTGCAGCTGCTAAAAGTTTAAAGGTAATCGCAAGAGCAGGTGTTGGCTTAGATAATGTTGAAATTCCGGCTGCAACTGCAGCTGGGGTAATGGTGGTTAATGCGCCAACTTCAAATATTGTCTCTGCCGCAGAGTTAGCAATCGGATTACTCCTTGCATCTGCAAGATTTATCTCACCAGCACATGCCGCTTTGCGTAATGGCAAGTGGGCACGTTCTAAATACACCGGAGCAGAGTTATTTGAAAAGACGTTAGGAATTGTTGGCTTTGGCCGGATCGGCCAATTAGTAGCAGCCAGAATGCAATCATTTGGCATGGATGTAGTTGCTTATGATCCATATCTACAACCAGCACGGGCGGCCCAACTTAATGTGAAGTTAGTTGAGTTAGATGAGTTACTTAAAGTAAGTGATTTCATAACTATCCACCTACCTAAAACAAAAGAGACCGCTAATTTAATTGGCACTGAAGCGTTAAAGAAGGTTAAGTCAACGGTAAGAATTATTAACGCCGCTCGCGGTGGGGTATTAGATGAGGCTGCTCTTTATGAAGCGCTTAAAGATGGCAGAGTTGCAGGGGCAGGCCTTGATGTATTTGCCACTGAACCTTGTACAGATTCACCACTATTTACTTTAGATAATGTAGTTGCCACACCACATTTAGGTGCATCAACTGATGAGGCGCAAGAGCGGGCAGGAATTGCAGTTGCTGTCTCTGTTCGTAAAGCACTCTCTGGTGAGTTAGTACCAGATGCAGTAAATGTTAAAGGTGGCGCAATTGATCAAGCTGTTCGCCCTGCACTGCCATTGGTTGAAAAGTTAGCCCAAGTTGCAACCTCATTAGCAAATGATGTTATTTCATCAATTGATGTTGAGGTAAGGGGTGAGATATCAACTCTTGATGTTTCAGTTCTTTCTACCAGTGCATTAAAGGGTGCGTTAATTGCAATGGGAGCAGAGGATGTTACCTATGTAAACGCGCCAGCCTTAGCAGAAAGTAGATCCCTAACATCTGCGGTAACGACCGATGCTGAAAGCCCAGATCATCGTAATTTAGTTTCAGTAAGGGCAGCTTGTGCTGATGGCAGTCAGGTATTTGTTAGCGGAACATTAATGGGAATGAAGCAGACCCAAAAAATTGTGGCAATTGATAAGTTGGATTTAGATCTTAAGCCAACTAATAATCTCCTATTCCTGCGCTATACCGATCGTCCTGGTGTAGTTGGTGTGGTTGGAAACGCCCTTGGTAAGTTGAAGATAAATATTGCCGATATGCAGGTTGGCAGAACTCAAGAGGGTGGACAAGCTTTAATGGCACTAACTGTTGATTCAATAATTCCAAATGAGATCATTGATGTCATCACCAAGGAGACTGGTGCATCATTGGTGCGCTTTGTTAATTTGGTGAGTGAATGAAGAGTTTTAATTTAGCTGTTATTCCAGGAGATGGCATTGGGCCTGAAGTAGTAGGTGAAGGCCTTAAGGTATTGGATGCGGTTGCTAAAAAATATGATTTAGCTTTTAACAAAACCAATTATGAGTTAGGCGCTGCCTACTGGCATAAGACCGGTGAGACTTTGCCTGATTCTGTAATGGCAGAGTTAGCAAAATCTGATGTGATTTTATTGGGCGCAGTAGGAGATCCAACTGTGCCAAGTGGAGTACTTGAGCGGGGATTACTACTTAAATTACGGTTTGCCTTTGAACATTACATAAATCTGCGCCCAGCTAAATTATTTCCTGGCGTTACCTCACCAATTACAAATAATAAAGGGATTGATTTTGTAGTGGTTAGAGAGGGAACTGAAGGTTTATATGTTGGTGCTGGCTCCATTAAGGATGAGGGCACAACTAAAGAGTTAGCAATTGAGGAGTCAATTAATACCTATAAAGGTGTTGAGCGAGTGATTAGAGATGCTTTTAATCGAGCAAAGATTCGCCCGCGCAAAAAATTAACCTTAGTTCATAAGAATAATGTTTTAACTAGGGCAGGTGGTCTTTGGACTCGGGTATTTAACGAGGTTGCAAAGGATTTTCCAGAAGTCACAACTGATTACTTACATGTTGATGCGGCCTCTATGTTTTTTGTAACAAACCCAGAAAGATTTGATGTGGTAGTAACTGATAATTTATTTGGCGACATTATTACTGATATCGCAGCTGCTATCTGTGGTGGTATTGGACTTGCTGCTAGTGGCAATATCAATCCAACTGGTGCATTTCCTTCTATGTTTGAACCAGTTCATGGCTCTGCCCCTGATATTGCTGGAAAAAACCTAGCTGATCCAACCGCAACTGTCTTATCAATTGCAATGATGTTAAATCACTTAGGTGAGAGTAAAGCTGCAAATGATGTTGAAAAGGCTGTGGCAGCAGATCTTGCAAGCAGGGGCGATAAGAAGCGTTCTACTACTGAAATTGGCGCAGCATTAGTGGCGGGTGTGGCATGAAGATAATTAGTAATCCAAATACAAAACCAGTTGAAGCGACAGAGCGTAATAAAAGAGTTGCCGAACCTGGCTTTGGTAAGTACTACACCGACAATATGGTTATTGCTCAATGGAATGAGGCAACCGGTTGGTCTGATGCAACATTGCAGGCTTACGGTCCGCTTTCATTAGATCCAGCCACAATGGTTTTTCATTACGGCCAAGAAATCTTTGAGGGAATGAAGGCGTATTGCCAACCAGATGGTGGTATTTCATTATTTAGACCAGAGGCAAATGCAAAACGTTTTGCAAAATCAGCAGCCCGGATTGCACTGCCTGAGATGCCAGTTGATTTCTTTGTTGAAACAGTTCAAGCTCTAGTTAAAGCTGATAAGGATTGGGTGCCTAAGAAGAGCGGTGAATCTTTATATATCCGCCCATTTATGATTGCAACTGAGGTTGGTTTAGGAGTTCGTCCATCTAATCAAGCAACTTATGTATTAATTGCAACCCCTGCTGCTGCTTACTTTAATGCGGCAAAAGCGGTAACGGTTTGGATCTCAACTGAGTATGTCAGAGCAGCATTAGGTGGAACCGGGGAAGCAAAATGCGGTGGAAATTACGCAGCATCTTTACTTGCGCAAAAACAAGCAGCTAAAGAGGGTTGTGATCAGGTTGCATATATTGATGCGGTTGAACGCAAATGGGTAGAGGAGATGGGTGGCATGAATCTCTACTTCATTAAAGGAAGTGGTAAAGATGCCAAGATAATGACACCAAAACTTACCGGCACATTACTTCCTGGCATAACTCGGGATTCAATTTTAACTTTAGCTAATGATTTAGGTTATAAAACTGAGGAAACTATGATCTCAATTGATGATTGGCGCGATGGGGTTAAGTCAGGTGAGATTACTGAAATCTTTGCTTGTGGTACTGCGGCAGTGGTCTCTGCGGTGGGAAGTGCTAAAAGTATTCATGGCACCTGGCAAACCGGTGATGGTAATCCTGGCCCAATAACCAATCAGATCCGCCAAACTTTATTAGGTATTCAGCATGGAGATGTGGCAGATAAACATGGCTGGAATAAGCGAGTTATCTAATGACAATTAATGATTCATTTCATATCTATGACACCACACTCCGTGATGGCGCCCAACAAGAGGGATTAAATCTCTCTGTCCACGATAAGTTAACTATTGCTCGTCACTTAGATGATTTAGGTGTTGGCTTTATTGAAGGTGGTTGGCCGGGAGCTAATCCAAAAGATACTGAGTTTTTTAAATTAGCCCAAACCGAGTTAAAGTTAAAAAATGCCACCTTTGTTGCCTTTGGCGCAACCAGGAGGCCCGGCGTTAAAGCAGCCGATGATGTTCTGCTTCGCGCATTGCAAGATTCAAAAGCTGCAGCGGTAACACTTGTTGCTAAAAGCCATGATCGCCATGTTGATCTTGCCCTTAAAACTCATCTAGATGAAAACCTAGCGATGATCGCTGATTCAATTAAGTTTTTAAAGGCAGGAGGCCAGCGAGTATTTCTAGATGCTGAGCACTTCTTTGATGGTTATATTTCAAATAAAGCATACGCACTTGAGGTAGTAAGAGTTGCGGCAGAAGCAGGTGCTGATGTTGTTGCTCTCTGTGACACAAATGGTGGCATGCTCCCAGATGAGTTATCAAATATTGTCCATGAGGTTTTAACTGCTTCATCTGCTCGTCTTGGAATTCATTGCCATAATGACACAGGCTGCGCTGTTGCTAACTCACTGGCTGCAATCTCTGCTGGGGTTACCCATGTGCAAGGAACTTTAAATGGTTATGGTGAGCGAACTGGAAATGCTGATTTAGTAAATATCATTGCTAATCTTGAGTTAAAGAAAGATAAAACAGTATTGCCTGCTGGCAAATTACAAGAGGCATTTCGTATTTCACACGCGGTTGCTGAGATTACAAATGTGGCACCAAGTGCGCGCCAGCCATATGTAGGAACCTCTGCCTTTGCTCACAAAGCAGGGCTCCATGCATCTGCAATCAAGGTGGATCCAATGATGTATCAACATGAAACCCCTGAATCAGTTGGCAATGACATGCGAATGTTGGTCTCTGAGATGGCAGGCCGGGCTTCAATCGAACTTAAATCAGCAGAGCTTGGAATTGATTTAGGTGGTGATAAAGATTTGATTGGTCGAGTAGTTGAAAAGGTTAAAGATCTTGAAGGCAAAGGTTTCACTTTTGAAGCAGCTGATGCTTCATTTGAATTACTACTTCGCACGCAAGTTTTAGGTAAGAGGCCAAGTTTTTTCACCATTGAAGATTGGCAAACCACAGTTCACCAAGATGAATCTGGCAAAGTAACCTCAAAGGCAACTGTGAAGATAAATGCAAAGGGTGAAACAATTTCAGCCCAAGGTGTTGGAAATGGTCCAGTTAACGCAATTGATAACGCACTTCGTAGTGGCCTTGAGAAATTTTATCCAGAGCTTTCAAAACTTGAGTTAACTGATTACAAAGTTCGTATTTTAGAAGGCCGGCTTGGCACCGGAGCGGTAACTAGAGTTTTGGTTGAAACCAGTGATGGAAATGGTGAGTGGAGCACAGTTGGCGTTCATGAGAACGTAATTGCCGCCTCAGCAATGGCATTAGATGACGCGGTTACCTATGGCTTACTAAGGCAGGGACGCAAACCCGAGTAATCTGCTAGTCATGTCCGCCGCCCTAATCACCCAGTATGAAGAGCACTTGGCGTTGGTTAGAAATTTATCTGATAACTCAATTCGGGGATATGTAACAGATTTAGAATCTTTTCTTAAACATATGGAGAAGATGGGAATTGTTGAGTTTAATCAATTAGAAATTGAGCACATTCGCTCCTGGCTGGCTAATTTACAAACCACAGGAGTTGCAAGATCAACTTTGACTAGAAGAATTGTTTCAATCAGAGCTTTCACAAATTGGGCCGCAGCAAATGGTTGGTTAAGCTCTGATTTAGGAGTAAACCTTGCAGTTCCTAAACCACATAAAGTATTGCCTGAGGTTTTAAATGTTGAGGATGCTGCCACAGTATTAAAAGCACTTGAGGTTAAGTGTGTTGAGGAGCCAAGTGCAATTAATTTACGTGATTTAGCATTGGTGGAGGTTTTATATAGCTCAGGCATTCGTGTTTCAGAGCTTTGTGGTTTAAATCTTGGCGATATTGATCGAAGTAGAAATACCTTAAATGTAATTGGTAAAGGAAATAAGCAGCGAGTTGTACCAGTGGGGTTGCCGGCGGTTAGAGCAATTGAGAGTTACTTAAAAAATGCAAGGGGTGAGTTTGTAAATCAAAGCTCACAAGATGCACTCTTTTTGGGATCGCGTGGAAAAAGAATTGATCAAAGAACAGTTCGAGAGGTTGTTTATGAGGCGATGAAGGCGGTTGGTTCAGACATGGGACCACATGGACTTCGCCACTCTGCTGCAACTCATTTACTGGAAGGCGGGGCAGATCTTAGAACTGTGCAGGAGATATTAGGACATGCATCTTTAGCTACAACTCAGATCTACACCCATGTGTCTCCAGAGCGTTTGCAATCTGCCTACAAACAAGCACACCCAAGGGCGTAGTTTGTGAAGGTTGACTTACCAAGTGCGTTTGCGCAATTAGAGAGCCGAATAAAATCTCAAAGCTTTGTTAGAGCAGTCCTATCTGGCCGGCGCAGAAATATGCAAACCGAGTATGAGCGGGTTGATATCAAGCCGGTATTGATTAAAGAAGAGATTAAGTGGCAGATCGTTTCAAGTGATGGCAAGAAAGATATAACTAAAAATGTTGAGGCAGATTTTAACTTTAATCAGTTATTTAGCTCTGGCTTTGCCAATCTATTAGTTGATACCCAAGATGAGTCATACCAGGTGAGGATCTCTAAAAAGGATGAGGCATTAGTTGCCATTAATAAGGTAAAGTTAAGAAGAGATCTATCCCATGATCGCCAAAAACAGCGGATGTTGGCTGAGAGTAATCAGGTATTTAAAGCATTAGATATGTCAGATTTATTGGGGCGGATTAAGCCTAGCAAGATGGATAAATATAAGCAGGTGGATGAGTTTTTAAGATTAATTAGCCAAACCTTAGATAGTGATTTAAGTAAGCAAGATGAGGTCTCAGTTGTTGATTTAGGGTGCGGTCATGCTTACTT
>SESB01000886.1_pt1 | contig 21015 bp, 17 predicted proteins | sample 3171441 | NCBI WGS metagenome assembly SESB01 (sample SAMN06051867, study PRJNA518727) | freshwater metagenome | biome: subpolar coniferous forest; feature: holomictic lake; material: water; isolation source: holomictic Lake 227, 6 m depth | place: Canada: near Kenora, Ontario | collected... | reverse complement strand
CCATTCTTTCCAACTACTCTGTACCATGTTTCTCCATTTGAACGATATACTTTTTTGAAAAAATTTCCATTGATCTCGTAGTACTTGATATCGTTGATTACAACGGGTCTTGCATCAATTGGTAATGCAGGAACTTCTGCACCAAGAGGGGCTTCAACTATTTCATAGTAATTATTATAAGGACGCATAAATGCCCCGTTGTAATAATAGTATGGATTTCCTCCGAAGTTCATTGACAAATATCCCATTGGCAATAAATTAAAACGAAAGCCTAGGGTAAACCTTGGAGAAATATAATGAGATGGATAGGGACTATAATAACCACCACCTCCGGAATATCCGTAGCCATTGCCAATACCGATGCTTACAGATGTTCTTGGTCTTTCATTATAAGCATATCTGCCATCATATCTTTCCACGCGTTCGTGGCGTTCTTCTCTTTCTCTGTATTCGTGTCGATCTTCGCGCTCGTTTCTTTCATGGTGCTCATTTCTTTCATGGTTATTGCCACCCCAACCTCTTTGAGAAAAAGAATAAGATGCTGTGAATAGCATGAAGCTGATTCCCATCAAAACTGCTTTTTGTGTAGTGTTGTTTTTCATAACATGATTTTTGGTTCTGTAGATATACATTCAATATCTGTGCTACCAATTGCAAATGAAATCATAAAACCAAAACTGCATATTTGAAAATAAAAAACCGCGACCAAGGCCGCGGTTAATTGATTCTTATTATCGGTGAAAAACATTATTTTCTTGCTAAAACTTTCTCAGCAGCAGCAACTATAAACGGTGTATCTAAACCATATTTAGTTAGTAATTCTGTTGGCTTGCCACTCTCTCCAAATGTATCATTGGTGCCCACATACTCAATTGGAATAGGACAATGTTTCGCAGCTACTTGTGCAATAGAATCGCCCAAACCACCAATTACATTATGCTCTTCTACGGTTACGGCACATTTGGTTTTGCTGATAGATGCTAAAACAGCTTCAGTATCTAAAGGTTTAATCGTATGAATATTGATCACTTCTACACTAATACCTTTTTCTTCTAATAGGCGACCCGCTTCAATAGCTTTCCATACCATATGTCCACATGCGAAAATAGAAACGTCAGCACCTTCACTCAATTTCTGAGCTTTGCCAATTACAAAATCACTTCCATCTTCTGCAGTAAAGTTTGGCCATTTTGGTCGGCCGAATCTCAAGTACACTGGTCCTTGATAAGCAGCAATTGCTTTTGTTGCGGCTTTGGTTTGATTAAAATCACAAGGAACAATCACCGTCATTCCAGGTAACATTTTCATCAATCCAATATCTTCTAAAATCTGATGTGTAGCACCATCTTCACCTAATGTTAGACCTGCGTGTGAAGCACAAATTTTTACATTCTTATCACTATACGCCACACTCTGACGAATCTGATCGTACACTCTACCTGTGCTGAAATTTGCGAAAGTAGTAGTGTATGGAATCTTACCGCCGATAGTTAATCCTGCAGCAATACCAATCATATTTGCTTCAGCAATTCCTACTTGTACAAAACGGTTAGGAAAATCCTTAATGAATGGTCCTAGCTTTAAAGAACCGGCTAGATCAGCAGTTAATACAACTACGTTTTCGTTTTCTTTACCTATTTCATGTATGCCTTCTCCAAAGCCACCACGAGTTTCTTTCTCGTTCTGAACTTTAATGTCTGATAATTTCATCCCTTAATCTTTTATTAATCTTGCAAAGTAAAGAAAAGAAGGGCAGTATTGCGTAATACTGCCCTTCTTAGTTTTTATTAAGTTTTTTGAACCTCATGTACGTCTTTTACATTTCCCGTTCTTTTCAGCACTCCCCAATGCTGCAGCTCACCTTTAAATGCTCTTCGATAGGATCTGAAAAGTACTACCAGCATCAACCAGCGATAAACAAGTCTCTGTGGTAATAACCAAATCAGCTTCCAGATGGGTTCTTTTTCGAAAAGAAATGCCAAAGCTGCGATGGCTGCATCTACCAACATAAATATGAGGTAATAAAAGCCCAGTTTACCTGCATTTCCAGTCAGCAATCCTATTAACATTAAGAAATCTGCTAATGGAGCAAACAGTGGAATCAAATATTTAAATAATAAGATATCAGGTAAAGCCAGCCAGCCCAAAGCTTTGAATTTAGGATTGAAAAGTGCATCTCTGTTTTTCCAGAATGTTTGCATCACGCCAAAAGTCCAGCGGAAACGTTGTTTCATAAACTGTTTAATCGATTCTGGCGCTTCCGTCATTGCAATCGCTCCGTTTTCATTATCGATCTGATAACCACAACGAAGAATACGAATTGTTAAATCGCAATCTTCAGCTAATGTGTCGGTACTAAAACCTCCAGCTGCTTCTACAGCTTCTTTTCTGAAAGCACCAATGGCTCCAGGAACCACAGTAATTGCATTCAGATAAGCAAATGCTTTTCGATCTACATTCTGACTGGAAATATATTCAATGCTCTGCCAACGTGTAATTATGTTTACTTCATTACCCACTTTTACATTTCCTGCAACAGCTCCAACATTTTCTCGACTAAAGTGCTGCATCAATTTGCTGACGGCATCTGTTAATAATTTTGTATCAGCATCAATACAAACTACATACTCGGCATTGGTTTGTGCTATTCCATAATTGAGTGCAGATGCTTTACCGCCATTTGGTTTGGTATATACTTTTACTTTTGGATGATTGGCAAATGCTGTATGTATTTTTTCATAAGTGCTATCCTTGCTGCCATCATCTACAAAAACAATATTGAAATTTGGATAATCGCATTTCAATAAATTTTCAATAGAACTCACGGCATTTACTTCTTCATTAAAAGCAGGAACAATGATGGATACTAATGGATTTCCTGTAAATGGAATTTGAGCTAATTTCTTTTCTTTTCTTCTCTGTAAAATAGAAAAGCTCAACATCATGATTAATCGAATGGTACCTAATATTAAAAACAGGATAAAGAGCGCAAATAAAATCTGACTTAAATAATAACCAAACTCTGCAATAAAGTTATTGAACTGAATTAAATTGTAACCACTTCCTGGCGGAACTGGCGGCATCATATCATCTCTTTTTTTATTCAATAATTCTGCCACTGTAATAAAAGTATAACCTTGCTTTTGTAAATCTTCTATCAGTCTTGGCAAAGCTTTTACAGTAGCACTTCTATCTCCACCTGCATCGTGTAACAAAATAACATTTCCGCGATCTTTTAATGCCATCACACGATTGTAAACAGTATCTGCATTGAAGTTGGGTACTTCACTTGCTTCCCAGTCTTCGGGATCGATATTCTCACCAATGGTTAGATAGTTTCTGGTTCTACTCAATGCAACAGGCACCAACTCTTCCATTTTTTCTGGTTGTGCATCAGCATTGTAAGGGGCACGGAACATAATGGTACTATGGCCTGTAATGCATTCCAACAATAAACGCGTAGCATCCATTTCCAAAAATGCCCGTTGCTTACTCACTTTGGCCATATTAGGATGTGTGAATGTATGATTACCTAATTCGTGGCCTTCGTTATAAATTCTTTTTATTAGTGGAATATTGTTTTCAGCTTCAATGCCTACTACAAAAAAACTAGCAGGAACATGATATTTTGAAAGGATATCTAAGATCTGACGTGTGTAAACCGGGTCTGGTCCATCATCAAATGTGAGCACCAATTTCTTTTTGGAAGCATCGATCCTTCCCATTTGTTTCACCACAAACATGCTGGGTAATGAATCGTATTTCTCTTCACTGATCAGCATTAAAGAAGAATCAATTTCAGGAGTGATATGCCCTTCTCTTGGAGTAGATAAAACATCCAATACTTCACCATCACCCATGAAATCAACATCGTCTGTTGCTTCCACTTTATTAAATTCTGTGAAGTTGAATTTTGCCAATGCTTTACGCGACATGGGTTGATTATAAAAATCCCATAATCTACTATCCTCACTTCCTAGCCTCCAAAGAGCAGTTCCTGCCAAAGGATATTCTGTGGCAAATCGAAGAGTATTGAAATTGGTAGCAGCGTCTGTAAAATGAACTTCGTGTTCTTTATCATTATCATCCCAATATTGATAACTCAAATTGTAAGTATCGTTATTATAAGAAACTTTTCCTTCACTCTCCCGGGCAATAACAAGTGCTTGTTGATAGGTAACATCAGTTCCTTGTCCACCTTTAACCCAATCATAACCATAAGCTGCTAAACATAATACTATTTTTTTTGGAGATACTTTTTTTGAAAGCTGATCAACCGCCGCTTCGATCCATTTCTGACTACTAATGGGTCCAGGTTTTGTATCTCCTGAATGTTCATCATAAGCCATTAAGAAAAGATAGTCGTTATACTTTCCTAAAGTTTGATAGTCGTAGTCTTCATTAAAAGGCATCACATCTTGCGAAACGAGCAGCCCTTCTTTATGAAACCTTGCATATAATTCTTTTTGAAAATTGGAGAGCACTTCATTTTTTGTTTCTACCAATTCTTCGAAATCTATATTGATACCAACGAAGCCATACTTTTTAATGAGTTTTACCAGGTCGTTAATCAGTTTATTTTTCTTTACAGGATCGTTGATAATACGATGAACCACGTCTCCTCTAAAAACAGATTTTACATTATTGGTCATCATGGGCATCACACGAACACCAGAGGCTTTAATGACATCAAATCCTCTTTCATCGATATTGGTATATACAGAATCTCCTTTCGGATCCAGAAAAAACCATTCTGGCATCACCAGATTCATTTTAGAAATATTTCTTTTAAGCGAGAAGAATGATTGTGCATCCCATGCCACATAAAAAGCTGCGCGAATACCTAAGCTATCGCTGAATAGAGAGGTGGTAGAAAGATTTAACACACTATCTTCTTGTCCGCAGCCTCTACCCTTTGCCCATCTATTATCAATGAACTTTCTAAAGCCCTGGTATTTTTTGGCAAGTTTACTGGTTGTCTTTTCAGTCTGTAATACTTCTTTCATCGCCTGCCCCTGCATCATGGGGAGGTTAGGGAGGTACATATTTTTAATGGCGATGGTAATAATAGCTATCACCAAAATCAAAATAAACAAAATCAATCTGCCACCCCATTTAAATCTTTGCCAACGGGAAGGGTTATTGGTCTGAAAAATCTGCGCCGAATGTTTATTATCCATGGAATCTTATACAAGCAAAAAAGATGCTAGATATGCAAAGTAAACACAAAGGCCGCCTTTAACAAGCGGCCTTTGTAGGAAATATAGTTTTTAACTTTTTTTAAAAGCTTAACCTTCAAAACTGCTATAGAAATAAGGCGTTTTTGCTTCAAATTCTGCGCTACAGGTATCTACCATTTTGTAAACACGCGTAATGCCTAATGCTTTTCTTTTTGCATAAACCTCATCTTCTGTGCAAGTATTGTTCATGATGCGAACAATTTGCAAATCACTAAACCCATTCTTTTTAGCTTCTTTTAAAAGCGGTGTTGGAATGGTGTCTAAGCTATATTGTGCAATTTCTTTTTCGATATGGCAGATCTGCTGAATCTGATAAAGAAACCAGCGGTCAATCCCAGTTGCATGTGCAATTGATTTAACCGTAGAACCCTGCATCAATGCATCTTTGATACGGAAGATGCGATCCCATTTTGGAGTCTTGATGTATTCCACGATTTCTTCGCTCTTCATCAAACTTTTGCCATAATAACCTAAGCCAATGGCTTCATTCTCCAAACTCTGACAAGCTTTCTGAATGGCTTCAGTAAAGCTTCTGCCAATAGCCATCACCTCACCCACACTTTTCATTTGTAATCCTAAAGTATCGTTAGCGCCTTTGAATTTATCAAAGTTCCAGCGTGGCACTTTTACAATTACATAGTCTAAAGCCGGTTCGAAATAGGCAGATGTGGTTTGTGTAATTTGATTTTTTAATTCATCTAAAGAATATCCGATAGCCAGTTTTGCCGCAATCTTCGCAATGGGGTAACCAGTTGCTTTTGATGCTAAAGCAGAAGAACGACTTACACGAGGGTTAATTTCTACAGCGATTAATTCTTCATTTTCAGGATTCTGAGCAAACTGAACATTACAGCCACCGGTAAAGTTTCCGATGGAACGCATCATTAAGATGGCTTTGTTTCGCATTTCCTGAAAAGCCGTATCGCTTAATGTCATAGCAGGAGCAACCGTGATGGAATCTCCGGTATGAACCCCCATGGGGTCTAAATTTTCTACCGTACAAATAATAACCACATTATCATTACAATCGCGCAATAATTCTAATTCGTACTCTTTCCAGCCTAACACTGCTTTCTCTACCAACACTTCGTGAATAGGAGAAGCTTTTAACCCTTTATCGAGGGCAGCATCTAAATCGTCTTTAGTATGTACAAAACCACCGCCGGTACCGCCAAGGGTAAATGAAGGACGTATAACTAACGGAAAACCAATCTCTTGTGCAAATTCCTTACCTTCTAAAAAACTATTGGCAACCCTACTTGGTGCCACAGCCATCCCGATTTTAACCATCAGCTGGCGAAATTTTTCTCTGTCTTCTGCCGTATCAATTGCTGCAATATCTACTCCAATAAGGCGAACATTGTACTTATTCCACACCCCCAATTCATCTGCTTCTTTACACAAATTCAGGGCAGTTTGACCACCCATTGTGGGCAGGACAGCATCAATCTGGTTCTCATCTAATATTTTTTCGATACTTTCAACCGTCAAAGGGAGCAGATAAACCTTGTCAGCCATCATCGGATCGGTCATAATGGTGGCAGGGTTACTGTTAATAAGGATCACTTTGATCCCTTCTTCACGTAGGCTTCGTGCAGCCTGTGTGCCTGCATAATCAAATTCACAGGCTTGGCCTATAATAATAGGTCCGGAGCCAATAATTAAAACGGAGTGTATCGAGCTGTCTTTAGGCATAATTGCAAAAAAATAAATTGTGCAAATGTAAGGTCAACAAGTGAAAAGGGGCATAATTTTTTCGAATCATTTAGCTCAAATGGAACAAAAACTGGTTTAAAAGGTTAATATATATAGATTGTACACTAAATAAAATAAAATGGCAGTATTAAAAGAGGGAAGTAAAGCACCCGTTTTCAAAGCGGTGGATCAAAATGGTAAGGCGATTTCATTGACTGATTTTAAAGGAAAGAAGGTGATATTATATTTTTATCCAAAAGATGATACTCCGGGATGCACTGCGCAGGCATGTAACCTGAAGGATAATTATGCGTTATTACTAAAGAAAGGATTTCAAATAGTTGGTGTTAGCACAGACAGTGTGGCTAGCCATAAAAAATTTGAAGAGAAGTTCGAACTTCCTTTTCCATTGGTGTCTGATGAAGACAAAAAAATTGTTGACAAATACAATTTGTGGGGAGAGAAAAAATTCATGGGCCGCACTTATATGGGCACCACTCGTACTACTTTCTTGATTGATGAAACAGGAAAAATTGTAAAAATCATTGCAAAACCCGACACCAAAAATCATACGGAAGAGATTTTGGCAGCTTGGGAAGGATAATTTTTGCTGAACTAATAGATGGGCCTCTGAATTTTCAGGGGCTTTTTTATTTAAAGATCTGATACACTAGTAAGCTCATCACATAAGCCAGTCCAGTCATGTATAAGAATTGAAACACGGGCCACTTCCATGATTTTGTTTCTCTTTTTACAACAGCCAATGTGCTCATGCATTGCATGGCTAATACATAAAAAATCATTAAAGAAAAAGCTGCAGGCAATGTGTATACTTTGCTGCCATCTTCATGTTTTGCGGCAAGCATCTTTTGTTGTAATGAAGTATCATCGTTCTCTTCCACACTATATAATGTGGCCATTGTTCCCACAAAAACTTCTCTTGCTGCAATGGAAGTGATGAGCGCGATTCCTATTTTCCAATCATACCCTAAAGGTCTGATGGCGGGTTCAATTGCTTTGCCAAGAATACCAGCATATGAATTTTGTAATTTCTCGGAAGACAATTGTTTCGTTAGTAAAGTTTTATCAGTAGGATTTTGTTGAATGAGTGTGGCATATTTTGCTTGCACTTTTTCTATTCTGTCTCCCGGACCGTAACTACTAAGAAACCATAACAGCATACTAATTACTAAAATGATTTTTCCTGCATCAAACACAAAGATCTTTGCTTTTTCTACCATGGTAATGCCCACGTTAGCCCATCTTGGTGCCCGATAAATCGGTAATTCTAGTATAAAAAAACTCTTCTCCTGAATCTTAACAACCCACTTCATCACATAACTCACAATTAATGCCATTACAACTCCAAGAAGGTACAAGCCCATCATCACAATACCCTGTAAACTTAGAAATCCGAAATAATATTTATTAGTAACTACCAGCGAAATTAAAATAGTATAAACAGGAAGTCGGGCACTGCAACTCATTAATGGGGTTACAAGTATTGTTAATAAACGCTCTTTTTTATTTTCAATATTTCTTGCACTCATAATTGCTGGAACAGCACATGCAAACCCACTGATCATGGGCATTACACTCTTTCCATTTAATCCAACCTTGCGCATTAACCGATCGCTTAAAAAACTTATTCTGGCCATATAACCAGTATCCTCTAAAATGGTAATGATTCCAAAAAGGATCATAATCTGAGGAACAAATTTTAAAAGACCACTTAGTCCTGCTATAAATCCATTGACTAAAAGATTACTCCACCAAACTTCCGGAAGATGATGGTTTAACCAGAAACTAATTTCTTTCATGCTCCAGTCAATTCCATCCATTGGAAACTGTGCCAGCCAGAAAACACTTTGAAACAAAAGAAACAAAACGGATAATAAAATTAAATAACCCCAAAAACGGTGTAATAAAATATCATCGAGTTTATCAGAAAAATGTTTTTGTTCCAGGGGATCTGGCTCATTTACATTTTTTTGCATGATCTTTCTGATATGTCCAAAACGCTGCACAATTTCTTCAGCCTGCGTTTTCGTAGGATTGAATTGATTGTCGATTTCAATTTGCTCCATCTTCCCCTGCAACTCATCAGTGAGCGGGAAATTTTCATGATTGATTAAATAATGAATGGCTGCATAATTGCTGAGTGCTGGAAAATGCGATTGAACTGCTGCAATAGCATTTGGTGCCAATATATGATTGTCAATAAAATCGTGCTTATTAAATGCAGAAGGGTTCTTAACGTATTTTGCTAATGCTATTTTTAATTCAGTGAGCCCCTTATTTTTTCTTGGGTTCACCAATACAACCGGAACACCTAATTCTGCTTCCAATCCTTTCACATCAATAATGATTCCTTTCTTGGCAGCCAGGTCGTTCATGGTTAAAGCAACTACTACAGGTATTTTCAAATCTATGATCTGACTACAGAAAAGTAAGTTTCGTTTAAGATTACTGGCATCAGCCACTAATAATACCATATCCGCTTTCACTTCCAGATCGGCATTCATTAATACTTTATAAGCTACCCATTCATCTGCTCTTCTGGGATATAAACTATAAGTGCCGGGAAGATCAATCAACTGAGTGTGTGTGCCATCACTTAAATCGAGAACGCCTGTTTTTTTGTCGACCGTTACTCCTGGAAAATTCCCTACTTTTTGGTTGAGGCCTGTTAATGCATTAAACAACGAAGTTTTTCCGCTATTGGGGTTGCCCACTAATGCTATATGTAATTCCTGTTTCGACAAATGCTGAAATTGAACGCAAAAGTATAGTCTTATAAGAGTGCTTTGTTACGAGATTGGGAAGAGAATCCCTTCAAAATCATCGTAACCAGAAGATACATTTTCATTATGGAAGCTTAAATCGTCTATTTTTGTTCGTACAAATTAAGAATATATATGAAAAAGCTGCTGTTGATTGTGTTACTCTTTACAACTGTTGCTCAAGCACAAAGTAAAAGGAAAAAAAGATTGGCGGAGGAAAAAGCTAGTATCGAACTGGTAGCTAATTTAAAATCGCATATTCAATATTTAGCGGATGATAAATTAGAAGGAAGGCGAACAGGAACAAAAGGTGAGCAGTTGGCATTAGCTTATATCGTTGAACAGTATCAGAAAATAGGATTACAGCCAAAGGGTAAAGAGGGATATGTACAAACTTTTGAAATTAATGAAGGAAAGAAATTCACTTCGGAAACTTTTCTACAAGTAAATGGACATGAGATAGAGCAGAACACAGAATATTTTCCCTTGAGTTATAGTGCGCAGAAATCTGTGAAAGGCACACCTGCAATGGCTTTGAATGAAAAAGGGCAACCCTGGTTCAAGGATTTAAAGGATGTATTAGAAGAGAATAAAACGAATCCTCATTTTGATATCGATGAAGTTCTTCGTAAAGAAGCTGCTGAAGTTGCTTCAAAAGGTGCAACTGCTTTATTTCTGTATAATAGTTCTGCTACTGTTGACAATGTTCAATTCAATAAAAATGATACTTCAATAGCTCAAGCTATTCCTGTTGTGTATATCACTAAGGCCGGGATTAAACACTATTTTTTCGATAATGCAGCAAGCTTTGATTTATCACTCAAGGTTGAAATTGTAGAACAAAAAAGAAAATGTAGTAATGTAATTGGCTATATCGATAATCATGCAACTACTACTGTTATTTTAGGTGCGCATTATGATCATTTAGGATATGGTGAAGATAAAAATGCTTTAGATACAGGTCATGTAATTCATAATGGGGCAGACGATAATGCAAGCGGAACTGCTGCATTAATTGAACTCACTAAATCATTGGTTAAATCTTCTCCGAAGAATAATAATTATTTAATTATTCATTTCTCTGGTGAAGAGCTGGGATTGTTTGGTAGCAAGCATTGGTTAGATGACCCTACTATTAAAATCACAGCAAATTACATGTTGAATATGGACATGATTGGACGCTATGATACTTCACATAAATTAACTATTGGTGGCTATGGCACTTCTCCAACATGGGGTGAATATTTCTCATCATTAAAAAATGAACACTTGTTATTGAAGTATGATAGTTCGGGAAGTGGACCAAGTGATCATGCTAGTTTTTACAGAAAGGATATGCCGGTTCTATTTTTCTTTACAGGAAGTCACCCCGATTATCATAAAGCAACTGACGACTGGGAAAAGATTAATTACGAAGGAGAAAAAAATATTGTTCAGTTTGTGCAACAGCTGATCGTTGATAATGATAGCAAGGGTAAATTAGTTTTTACAAAAACAAGAGAGCAGGCAGCCGGACGCAGTACAAAGTTTAAAGTGAGTTTAGGTGTAATCCCTGATTATGGATATAGTGGAACTGGTATGCGAATCGATGGAGTTAGTCCGGGTAAATTGGCCGAAAGAATTGGACTTCAAGCAGGGGATGTGTTATTACAATTAGGTGATATTAAATTTGTAGATGTGCAAAGTTATATGGGGGCACTTGGTAAATTCGACAAAGGAGACAAAACAAAATTGCGCATCCTGAGAGGTAAGGAAGAAAAAACCTACGACATCGAATTTAAATAGTCTGCTATGTCAAAACTCCGTTTGAATGTAGATGAATTGAATGAAGATTTCTTCGAAGACACTCGTCTGCTGGGCATTACAGCGCCCATCAAGAGTTATCAGTTTTGTTTGCAATTGAACAATTTATTGGGTTATCAATTCAAATTGAATAACGATTTTGAAATTCATTTAAGAAGAAAAGAGCGGACTTATTATTTCTCTGTTTACGAATCCATAGAGCCGAATAGTTTTTTAAGTCACTATGTATATCATAATCAATTCGATGGAGAATACTTATTGCCTGAATTCAGGCATATGGATTTTCTTTGGTTGATGAAGGGCGACTTTGTGGATGATGAAAAGTGTACATGGATCAAACAGGCTATCAATGGCATCACGGGTGTGCAGCTTGTTGCTGAGCTTACCAATGAGCAGATCAAAAATAAAGGGAATATGGTTTTTTAATGGCTATATAAATTGAATCACTTTTTCTCCCTTTGCTTTTAGAGAACCAATTGGTTTTGCATAAGCAGATATTCCAAAGGTTTCAAAAACAGCAATCACTTCATGGGCCGCTTCCGGAGAAACTGCAATCAATAAACCACCATTTGTTTGTGGGTCGGGTAATAACTGCAAAGCTTCTTCCAGATTGATGCCCTGCGCAATACTAACTTTTTCACTATAGCTACTCCAGTTGCGAGCTGTGGCGCCCGGCCCTATTTTTTGTTTTTGATATTCTAATGCAGCTTCAATAATTGGTATGTGCGCATATTCAATTTCTGCACTCAATCCACTTCCTTCGGCCATTTCTGTTAAGTGACCCAAAAGTCCAAATCCAGTAACATCGGTCATCGCATGAACACCTGCAATTTTTCCTAGAGCTTCACCTGCTTTATTCAGCGTGCCTAATTGTTTCACCAATAGTTGCAAATGTTCATCGGAAAGTTTTTCTCTTTTTTGTGCTGTAGCCATAATGCCCACACCAATTGGTTTGGTAATAAAAAGAAGATCATTTTCCTGCGCTGTATTATTTCTTTTTAAGTGTTCTATATTAACCAATCCACTCACTGCTAAACCAAAAATAGGTTCAGGACTATCAATGCTATGCCCGCCAGCCAGTGGAATGCCTGCTTCCAAACAGATGCTGCGTGCACCTTCCAGCACTTGCTGTGCAACTGATGCAGGAATTTTATCGATGGGCCATCCTAGAATTGCAATAGCCATCACTGGTTTACCTCCCATGGCATACACATCGCTGATGGCATTGGCAGATGCTATTCTGCCAAAAGAAAAAGCATCGTCCACAATGGGCATAAAAAAATCTGTGGTGCTGATCAATGCGGTTCCGTTTCCTAAGTCGTAAGCAGCAGCATCGTCATTGCTGGCATTGCCAACGAGTAAGTTTTTATTTTCTGGTGCAATGGTATTCGATTGCAAAATGCTGCTCAAAACAGAAGGAGCAATTTTACAACCACAACCACCACCATGCGAAAATTTGGTTAAACGGAATTCAGACATCTTATGATTTATTTATTTTTTGCAAATTAAGTTTAAATGAATTGGATTTTCGTCATCATATAATCCAAACGATCTCTCCAAATTGAAATCGATCCTGTAATCCATTTTTTAATAGAAGTTCACCTGATTGATTTACCGATTCAACACCCGCACTAAACGCGATATTATCTTTTTTAAATCTTACTGTTTCACCCTTCTTGTATAAATGAAGATTGTATTCTGATAATTGTTGTGAAAACTCACCTGCTTTTAAAGCCTCAAATCTTTTATCCAGGTGTTGGCATAATTCTTTAGCAAGTTCTACGGGGTTATAATCTTTCCCGGTTATTTGTTTTAAAGAAGCTGCTTGTTGAATAATGGGCGAAAATTGGGTTTGGTTAATATTGATCCCAATTCCTATCACCGAATACTGCCATTTAGTGCCCTGAATATGATTATCGATTAAAATTCCCCCTGTCTTTCTGTCACGCCAAAACAAATCATTTGGCCATTTAATTTTGGTTTCTACGCCTGCATATGCAGAAAAAAAATCAAAAACAGCCAGGGAAGTCATCACACTCAATGCAAACTGTTGACTGATTAAAAGAAAAGAGGGGTCAATAACTACCGATAAAATGATATTTGAACCGTTCTCGGAAATCCAGGTCTTATCCCGCTGGCCTTTCCCCGCATATTGGGATTTTGCAAAGAATGCCGAACCATGAGCAGCCAAATTAGACTGAACCTTGTCAATGGCATAGATATTGGTGCTATCTACTTCATGTAATTCGGAAAATGGTTCTCCTATAGGAGTTTTAGCATTTATAGGTAACAAAGAATTACTATTTTTGACGAAGTTAGCACTGAATCAATCACACTTAAACAACTTAATTTATTGGCAACGCTCTCTGTACTCAACAAAATCCCAACTACAACCGGTACCCGTATTACACGTGTTAATCGGAATTCCAAAATTTTTAAGACCATTATTAAAGCCATTCAGGATAAGAAGGGGGAGAATATTGTAAGTCTGGATCTTAGGAGTATACCCGAAGCGGCAGCCGACTTTTTTATTGTTTGTGAAGCTACTTCTACCACACAAGTGCGTGCAATATGCGATTTTGTGGAAGCACAGGTATTTATAGCTTGTTCTGAAAATCCGTACAAGCACGAAGGAAGAGTTACAGGACAGTGGGGATTGATAGATTATGTAACAGTGGTTTTGCACGTGATGCAACCTGATGCAAGAAAGTTTTATAAGCTGGAAGAAATGTGGAGCGATGCGGGTTCAGTGATGCATGATGAAGTAGAAAAAACAAAATAGAGATACTGGTTATTTTAAAGAAACATTATTTATAATAGAGGAAACAGATATGTCACAGGAAAATAAATCGCCCAAATTTAACATTCAGAACGATAAAGGTGAAGCTCCCAGAAAAGGTCCCAAATTCAGTATTTACTGGATTTATGGAATCATTGGTATGGTATTATTATCTGCCAATTTCTGGAAAATGTCTCCCGATTTAAGTCGCGTGAGTGAACAAGAATTCAAACAAGAAATGTTGGCCAAAGGCGATGTGGAACGTTTGGATCTGGTAAGAAATAAAGAAGTAGTAAGGGTTTATATTAAAGGGGATAGTCTTGAAAAAGAATATTACACTGTAAAATTTAAGACCAAACTATCTAAAGAAAAGTACAAAGGGGTTCCTTTATTTGAATTTAAAGTAACCGATTGGAAAAGCTTTAATGATGGTTTAAAAGAGTTCTATGCAACCAATCATATAGCCGAAGTTTCTACCAATCCAATGGATGAGGGCGAATGGTTTGGACCAGTTGCCAATACCATCCTTTCTTTATTGATCATTATTGCTGCATGGGTATTGTTGATGCGCAAAATGGGCGGTGGTGGTCCTGGTGGCGGAGGCCCCGGAGGCATATTTAATATTGGAAAATCTAAAGCTACTTTATTTGATAAAGGTGCTAAAGTAAATATCACTTTCTCTGATGTGGCTGGTTTAGATGAAGCCAAAGTGGAAGTAATGGAGATTGTTGACTTCTTAAAAAATCCCAAAAAATATACGGCTCTTGGTGGTAAGATTCCGAAAGGAGCTTTGTTAATCGGACCTCCGGGTACTGGTAAGACCTTATTAGCGAAAGCCATGGCTGGAGAAGCGCAAGTGCCTTTCTTTAGTTTGAGTGGTAGTGATTTTGTGGAAATGTTTGTGGGTGTGGGTGCAAGCCGTGTGCGTGATTTGTTTAAGCAGGCGCGTGAAAAAGCTCCTTGTATTATTTTTATCGATGAAATTGATGCAATTGGTCGTGCCCGTGGTAGAAATGCCATGATGAGTAACGACGAACGTGAAAATACTTTGAACCAGTTATTGGTGGAGATGGATGGATTTGGTGGAGACACTGGTATTATTATCCTGGCAGCAACCAATCGTCCGGATGTATTAGATTCGGCATTACTTCGTCCTGGTCGTTTTGATCGTCAGATTTCAATTGATCGCCCGGATGTGGTGGGTCGTGAAGCAATCTTTAAAGTGCATCTGGGTGTGATTAAAGTTTCTGAAACATTGGATGTACATAAGTTGGCGGAACAAACACCAGGTTTTGCCGGAGCAGATATTGCCAACGTTTGTAATGAAGCAGCTTTGATTGCCGCAAGAAAAGATAAAGCCGCTGTAGACATGAGCGACTTCCAGGATGCGATCGATCGTGTGATCGGAGGATTGGAGAAAAAGAATAAGATCATATCTCCGGACGAAAAAGAAGTGATTGCTTATCATGAAGCTGGTCACGCTATTTGTGGTTGGTTCTTAGAGCACGCATATCCATTATTAAAAGTTACGATTGTTCCAAGAGGTACAGCTGCATTAGGTTATGCGCAGTATACACCTAAAGAACAATACTTATATACAACAGAGCAGTTGATCGATCAATTGTGTATGACATTGGGTGGAAGAGCCGCAGAAGAAATTTTCTTCGGTAAAATTTCTACTGGTGCAGCAAACGATTTGCAGCAGATTACTAAGATGGCATATTCGATGGTAACTACTTATGGTATGAACGATAAGATCGGTAATATCAGTTTCTACGATCCGGCAGCAGAAAATACTTTTACCAAACCTTTTAGTGAAGAGACTGGTAAAATGATTGATGATGAAGTTCGTAAGTTGGTAGCGAATGCTTATGTAAGAACCATTGCGTTGCTGACAGAGAAAAAAGCTCAGGTAGAATTATTAGCAAAAGAATTATTGGATAAGGAAGTCTTGCATAAATCGGATGTAGAAGAATTAATTGGAAAAAGACCTTTTGAAGAAAAGAAAATTCTGGAAGTTCCTATTCCTCCGGTTCCATTGGATTTGCCAATTATTCCAATTGTAAGCAATGATCAAGAAGAACCACCAACAACTATTCTTCCTTAAACAATCAGTAGAACATGGCAAACAGTTCTAGAGATAACATATTAAACAGGATTAAACAGGCACTGAAAAAACCAGTGCCTGTTCCCTTTCCTGCCATCGAAAACAAAGAGTTCCCATTTCAGCCATCCTCACAGGATTTGGAGATTGAGTTTGCTGAAAACTTTACCAAATTACAAGGACGATTTTCGTTTTGCGCCAACGAAGCGGAGTTAGCAGTACAATTAAATTTGTTAGCAGCACAAAGAAAATGGTCGAAAATTTATTGTGTGGAAGAAGACTTGAAAACTAAATTATTCGATAAAGGTTTTCAAAATATTACAGGTACTGATTTAGCAGATTGCGAGGCCAGTATTACTTATTGTGAGCAATTAGTAGCACGAACCGGAAGCCTTTTATTAAGCAGTGCTCAAGCAAGTGGTAGAACCGTAAGTGTGTATGCGCCCGTGCATATTTGTATTGCTTATACCGACCAATTAGTCTACGATATTGCAGATGGCTTTAATCAGTTAATTGATAAGTATCGACTCAATCTTCCTTCATTAATTACCCTGGCTTCAGGCCCCAGCAGAACTGCCGACATTGAAAAGACCCTGGTGGTGGGCGTACATGGTCCCAAAGAAGTTTTTTGTTTTTTGATTGACAGGCAATAAAAGATAGCTTGTATCTTTATCATTATGCAACAGCGGGTATTCCAAATATTTGTTTATGGCTCACTGAGAAGTGGATTTCATGCACCAGCATTTGAATATATCAGTCGCTATTTCGATCTGGTATGTGATGCAAGGGTAAAGGGCTATTTATACGATATGGGTGAATTTCCTGCAGCATTACCTACAGAAGATGAAGCTTATCTGGTAGGTGAATTATATCGTATCAAGCACGAAGAAGAATTCAATTGGGCAATAGAACAATTGGATGCCTATGAAGGAATTCATTCAGATCCTGAAGAAGGAGCAATACCATATCGAAGAGATCTTGTAACTGTAATAACTCCTAATGAAAATGAGGTTGCATGGATTTATTGGTTCAATGCAGCCATCCAAGACCAGCCAATCATTCCATCAGGAGATATGTTGGAATATCTTCGTCAACAGAAAAATAACGGTTAGTATGGAGCTCGAATCTGGTAAAAAAATATATTTTCTTTCCGATTTTCATTTGGGTGCTCCTGATAGGGTTAGTAGTTTGGTGCGAGAGAAAAAAGTAGTGGCGTTTTTAGATGCTATTAAAAAAGATGCAGCAGAAATTTTTATTGTTGGCGATATTTTCGATTTCTGGTTCGAATATAAAACGGTGGTGCCGAAGGGTTATACAAGACTTTTTGGAAAGCTTGCTGAACTCTCTGATGCAGGAATTTTATTACATGTATTTGTGGGTAATCATGATATGTGGATGAGCGATTATTTTTTGCAGGAATTAAATATTCCCGTGTATTTCGAACCAAGAATTTTTGAATGGAGTGGGAAGCAATTCTTTATTGGACATGGTGATGGTTTAGGTCCGGGAGATCATGGATTTAAGTTTATCAAAAAAATATTTCGTAATAGAACTTGTCAGTGGTTGTTTGGAATGCTGCATCCTAATTGGGGTATAGGGTTAGCTAATTATTTCAGTAGAAAGAGCAGAGAAAAAACAGGCAATTCGGATGAATTGTTTTTAGGTCCCGATAATGAATGGTTGATCGTTTTTTCAAAAGATTATTTGAAAACAAAACAGATGGACTATTTTGTTTTTGGGCATCGTCATTATCCTATTGATTTTGTGTTGAATGATCAAAGCAGATATATCAATCTGGGTGATTGGATCCGCAATTTTACTTATGCCAGTTTTGATGGCAAGGAAATGGAATTAAAAAATTGGGTAGCAAGTTCTCATCCTACTAATTAAGTTTCATGGAAAAGATTTTACAGCAGGAATTTTTGAGCAATACTATTGGCAGTTATCTGTTGGTAATGGCTTCTATTTTATTGGCTTTATTCTGTAAGCGATTAGTGTCGAAATACTTTGCCACACTGCTTTATAGAATAGTGGGGAAGAAGAGTGATAGTATACGCAAAAAATCTTTTTTAGAATTAGTAGTGCAGCCGCTGGATGTATTCTTAGTGTTATTGGTGTCACTGATTGCGGTTGACAAATTAAATTTTCCGAAAGCACTCGATTTTAATATTTATCATATCACATTCAGGCAGTTATTAGATTCAATAGCCAATGCCACATTGATCTTTGTATTTATCTGGGTATGTATTCGGGTGATCGATTTTATAGCGATCATTTTGGAAGAGAAAGCAAATCTTACTGCCGACTTAACAGACAATCAGCTGATCGTTTTCTTTAAAGACTTTTTCAAAGTGATATTAGTGATCATTGGTATTTTAATGATCTTCCGATTTGCTTTTAATAAAGACGTCAGTAATTTATTGACAAGCTTAAGTATTGTGGGAGCCGCGATAGCATTGGCCACAAGAGAGAGCATGGAGAATTTGATTGCCTCTTTTATTATCTTTTTTGATAAGCCTTATATGACTGGCGATTTAGTAAAGGGAAATACTTTTACTGGTTTTGTAGAGAAGATTGGGTTAAGAAGTACAAGGATTCGAACACTTGAAAAAACCTATATCTCAGTCCCCAATAAACAAATGGTAGACACCATTATTGATAATATCAGTTTGCGTACACAGAGAAAAGCAGAGATCAGGTTAGAGCTGAGTTTAAAAGCAAACAGTGTTGCTTTAATTTCTTTTTTGGATTCGATCAGACAACTTTTAAAAGACAAACCTGAAGTAGAAAATTATTCTGTGTTTTTATCAGATACTGGAAAGAATGCGCATCTGATAGCAATCGATTTTTTTGCAGGGATGCAAATGAATATTGATGAGTTTAATCAACTGAGAGAGACCATCAATTTATCAATCATTAAAAAACTGGAAGAAGCGAATATGGAATTAGCTGCAACCAATATGGATGTAGTTATAAGCCAGCAATAATTTCGCCAAGTTCTTTTTCCATAAATCCAGTTTTGCCATATTCCGTTACGCGGGCTATTTCTTTTCCGTTCTGCAGTACAATAAAAGTAGGGGTATTGCTGAAATTATATTTCGCCTGAATATTTTTGTAAGCCTTTTTATTTCTATCAACAGCAATCAATAAAACTTTCGATTCGGGGTAACCAGATTTATCGAGTAGTCGATAGAGTTTAGGAATTAAATTATTGCTATCGTGGCACCAGGTACCCATCAGAACAACCAAAGAAAATTTAGAACTATTTTTCTTGATGGCTTCTACCGCAGAAGGATCAGCTTCACCCCATTTCATATTTTCTTTAAACCATGCGAAGGCGGTATCGTTTTCTAAAATGGAACGATCGATCCTGCCACTTAGAATTTTGGTATTATTATCGGGTATGGAAATATAATCCTTACCAGCAGTTAATTTAGAACTGGAACAAGATGTGATAAGGTTAAATCCAATGATGACTATAAAAAGTAAACGCATAAAAAAAAGTAAATCTTTGAAGACTATGAAGCTGAAAGGTTTGCTTTCAATTCTAATAAGAATGATTTGAATTTAGACAAAGATTGAACCAGCTGCGATTGCATGTCAGCTTGTGCTTTATTATTTTTTAAATAGTTCTTAGCACCTTCAATTGAGAATTTCCGTTGGCGTAAAAGAAAATAAATGAGTTGCAAATTTTTGATGTCTTCCACTCGAAACAGACGATCTCCTTTTCTTGTTTTTCTGGGTTGTAACACATCGAATTCATTCTCCCAGTAGCGAAGTAAGGAAGTGTTTACTTTAAACCATCCGGCCACTTCGCTGATACTATAATAAAGTTTTTTCTTGAGTGTTTCTTCGTCAGGGATATCGATTAAATCAACTTCTGAATCCATGTCACGAAACGACTTTCTACCTCTTTTGCTAGGCTTTTTTGTTTCAACAATGGTAGAAGTTTTTGTTGATTCCGTTTTCTTCTTGATCCGAATCGCGATGGATTTGTCTTCGTAAACAATGTTGGGTTCGGCAACAGTAAGGGGTGCAACAAAAGGAATTGGTTCTGCTTTGGGAGCTTTCACCAGTTTTTCCTTTTTTGCTTTTGGAGCAATAGGTTCTATTGGGAAACCAAATAAGTCTAATTGTTGTAACGGACCTGACATGGTATAAAAGTAACACAAGAAAGGGACTGTTTTTACAAGCTTTAGATTTGGTGGAAAAGATGGCTATATATGGGGATACAGCTTGAAACACTAACTTTACAAGATGCAACAAATTAAAACAATTGCGGTATGTGGGGCTGGTACCATGGGTACTGGTATTGCGCAATTATGTGTGCAATCGGGATACCCAACTATTTTGTTTGATGTGCAGGAAAACATATTGCAGAGAAGTAAGGATGCGATGCAGGAAAGCTGGAAAAGTTTGTTGATAAAAGGAAAGATCTCGCAGGAAGAGCTGCAGCAATTTGAAAGTTTATTGAAGTATAGCAGTGATATCAATGATTGTGTGGCTGACTTGGTAATAGAAGCGATCGTTGAAAAAGCGTCCGTTAAGTTGGATTTATTTCATCAGTTAGCTGCGAACAATTCTATCAAAACAATACTGGTAAGTAATACT
>SESB01000883.1_pt1 | contig 21087 bp, 20 predicted proteins | sample 3171441 | NCBI WGS metagenome assembly SESB01 (sample SAMN06051867, study PRJNA518727) | freshwater metagenome | biome: subpolar coniferous forest; feature: holomictic lake; material: water; isolation source: holomictic Lake 227, 6 m depth | place: Canada: near Kenora, Ontario | collected... | reverse complement strand
AGTCGTGGTGGGACACCGTCGATGGATTAGGTACAGCCGCCGTCTCTCCCCTGACTCACCGCTACCCTTTGAAGCCCCTGATGCTGCGTTGGAATAAGAGTTCAAATATCTGGTTAGTCAGAGCATCCATTGGCCACCAGAGGGGTGCGAATAGAGAATATGACGTTGACCTAACACTTCGACTTTGCCAACAACATGTGGATTCAAAGGAATTCTTCATAGTTAAAGCCATTGGATGGGCTCTTCGGGACATCAGCAAATTCGATGCGCAATCTGTTAAGAGTTTCTTGCGCAAAAACCCTAACCTTGGGAGCGTCGCCGTGCGAGAGGCCGAGAGGTATCTCTGAAATTCCTCTGGATTGCTGCCATATTTCAAACCCCTATGTTAGATTCACTATATAACTCAATCTATAAAGGAACTCTAAATGTCATCTGAAAAAGGCGCGGAAGTATTTGCTAACGATAGAAAATATGTGTTCCACTCGTGGTCAGCTCAAGCGCAAATTTCACCCATGCCCATCCAGAGCGGAAGCGGATCCTACTTCTGGGACTTTGATGGAAAAAAATATTTAGATTTCTCTTGCCAATTGGTATTCACCAACATAGGCCACCAGCATCCAAAAGTTATTCAAGCCATTAAAGACCAAGCTGACATTCTTGCAACCATCGCCCCTCAACATGCCAACGAGGCTCGAAACGGTGCAGCACAGCGCATCGTGGAGTTGGCTGGTGGAGATTTTGAAAAGGTCTTCTTTACAAATGGTGGCGCTGATGGAATTGAAAATGCCGTTCGCTTAGCCCGATTGCATACAGGAAAGAGCAAAATCCTTTCAACTTACCGCTCGTATCATGGCAATACAGGATCGGCTATTAATGCAACAGGAGATCCAAGACGCCTTCCAAATGAATTTTCTCATGGACATGTTCACTTCTGGGGACCATATCTCTATCGCTCATCTTTCTGGGCTACAACCGAGCAGGAGGAATGCGAACGCGCTCTTGCGCATCTTGAGCAGACAATTATTTTCGAAGGTGCACACACAATTGCTGCAGTATTAATCGAGTCAGTTCCTGGAACTGCCGGAGTTCTCGTTCCACCAAAAGGTTACTTAGAAGGCTTGCGGGCGCTCTGCGATAAATACGGAATTTTGTGGATTGCTGATGAAGTAATGGCTGGATTTGGTAGAACTGGTAAATGGTTTGCTTTCCAACATTCTTCTGCAAAACCAGATCTCATCGTTTTCGCAAAGGGGGTTAACTCTGGCTACATCCCAATGGGCGGAGTTGTAATCACCAATAAAGTTGCAGCAACATTTAATGACCGCGTCTTCCCTGGTGGCCTGACTTATTCTGGGCATCCAATAGCTTGCGCCGCATCGGTCGCAACCATCGATGCGATGAAAGAAGAAAAAATGGTCGAAAATGCAGCGATGATTGGCGACTCAATAATTGGACCGGCACTTGTCGAACTTTCGAAAAAACACCCAATGATTGGTGACGTTCGCGGACAAGGCGTTTTCTGGAGCTTGGATTTGGTTACTGATAGAGCCACACGTGAACCAATGGCTCCCTACGGATCTTCAAGTCCGGCTATGAATGAGATTGTCGCTGAATGTAAGAAACTAGGTTTAATGCCATTCAACAACTTCAATCGAATTCACCTCAATCCACCACTAAATGTGAGCGGTGAGGATGCGAAATTGGGCTTGGAGATATTGGATAAAGTGCTTACTTCGATGGCCCATCACTACAAAGGTTAATTTGTTACCCTTGCCGGCATGAACAGTCTTCTTCAAGTTTCCGCACTCACATTTGGAATACAGGCATTTGTGACGCTATTCGTGATTCTTGATCCACCAGGGGCTATTCCTATTTTCCTATCTTTGGTCTCGAATAGAACACCTAAAGATCGCATCAAACTCGCCTGGCAAGGCGCTACCTCATCATTGATAATAATTGTTGTTTTTGCTTTGTTTGGCCAGGTGATTCTTAACTACCTTCACATTTCCTTAAACGCACTTCAAGGTGCGGGTGGGCTTTTACTATTTCTCATTTCCATGGAGTTGTTAACCGGAAAAGGAACTGAAGAGGCGGCGACCAAAAATGTGAATGTTGCAATGGTCCCACTTGGAACTCCCATCTTGGCAGGTCCCGGAGCGATTGTCACCACAATGCTTTACGTTCAATATGCACATAGCTCTTCAGCAAAACTCTCACTCGCAGGAGCAATCATCGCCGTGCACATCGTTATTGGTTTGACGTTGATGTTCTCAACAAAGATTCTCAAAGTCATCAAGGATTCTGGAGTCATGTTGGTCGCTCGAGTTGCAGGATTACTAGTAGCAGCCATAGCTGTTGAGATGATGGTTCAATCGATTAAAGGATTCTTTAACCTCGCATAGCTAAAAATAGAAGCCCAACTATTACAGTTGCAATTCCAACCCAACTCGTTACGTTAAGAGTGTCACCAAGAACAACCACGGCTAATAAGGTCGCGGTAGCTGGTTCGGCCAGCACGAGGGTTGAGGCTGTACTTGAGTGAACACGCTTTAGTCCATACGCATAGAGGCTATAGCCCAATCCCGTTGTGAAGATTCCAAGCCACAATATGAGAGAGATTCCCTTGATCGTAAACATCCAATGAGTACCGGCGACAAAACAGAATGGAAATACGGCTAGCGCGGCAAGAGAAAAGACAGTCGCTGCAAGCCTTGCGGGTTCAACTCCGGAATTCAGCGCTCTTCTGCTTGTTACATTAAAAAAGGCAAAGCCCAAACCTGCGACAAGCGCCAAAAGAACTCCTAAAGCATTAAAACTCTTCTCACTGTGATGTGCATTTAGGAGAATAATTCCGATTGTCGTGATGACGGTTGCTATAAACCAAACTCGCTTTGGACGTTCTTGCACCATTACGTAGGCGACGATTCCAGTAAAAACTGGGGCGCTGCCAAGGGCCGTTATCGTCGCGATAGGCACCCCGGTTAATTTCACAGACGAGAAGAAGGAGAGTTGGTATATCGCGATACCTAAGCCGGCAATCCAAAGATCAACTTTTCCTATTTTTACCCGGGGAACTTTTGTGGTGATTCGCGAGATCAAAACTAGCGTCAGTGCGCCAATAAATAGACGAGTACTTGCAACTGCTAGAGGTGAAATTCCCTTGCCGAGCAAGGTTTGAGAAGTTCCGGTGGTTCCAAAGCAGATTCCAGCGGCCAAAATTGCTAATGAACCGAATTTTTTATGGTCAGATTCACTCACTGCGCAAAGGTACCCTAGGGCAGTGATTGCAACCCAGAGCCTCGAACTTCGTGCCGCAGCGAGACTCCTCGTAAGCAACGTAACCGTACGTATCAACCATGGAGACCGCGTTGGTTTCGTAGGTAGAAATGGTGCGGGCAAATCTACGTTATGCAAAGTATTGGCTGGCGAAACCATGCCTGCTGGCGGTCAAGTCAATCGCACCGGGACAATTGGATACCTTCCGCAGGACCCGCGTACCGGAGACCAAGAAGATAGCGTCATCAATCGAATTCTTTCGGCTCGTGGGCTAGATCAAATTGTTGCCAGAATGCGCAAGGCTGAAGATGCCATGGCTACCGCTACTCCAGAAGAGTTGGAGAGAGCACTTGATCGCTATTCCGCCGTGGATGCAGAATTTCAAAGCGCTGGTGGATACACCGCTTCCTCAGAAGCTGAATCCATTCTCACAAATTTGGGTATTCCAGAGCGTCTATTTGAGGAGTCTCTTGAAGCTCTCAGTGGCGGACAACGTCGTCGCGTAGAACTTGCAAGAATTCTCTTCAGTGGAGCAGACACTCTCCTCTTGGATGAACCTACGAACCACCTTGATGCTGAATCGATTATTTGGCTTCGAGAGTACTTGATGAAATACAGCGGCGGACTTGTCATCATCTCTCACGATGTGAACTTGATTGAAACCGTTGTCAATAAAGTTTTCTATATTGATGCAAATCGAAATGTTATTGACGTCTATAACATGGGTTGGAAAAAGTATTTATTGCAACGAGAGCAAGATGAGCATCGCCGCAAGAAGGAGCGAGCCAACGCAGAAAAGAAGGCAGCTATTCTTGCTAAGCAGGGCGAGAAGATGCGTGCGAAGGCTTCTAAAGCAAAGGCAGCTCAGGGAATGTTACGTCGAGCTGATCAGCTTCTTTCAGGTCTAGAAGACGTCCGCGTTAAAGATAAGGTTGCAAAGCTTCGCTTCCCTACCCCTGCGCCATGCGGAAAAACTCCGCTAACTGCAGAAGGCTTGAGCAAGTCATATGGTTCACTTGAAGTTTTCACAGATGTCGATTTGGCAATCGATCGTGGATCTCGCGTAGTTATTCTTGGACTCAACGGCGCAGGAAAAACAACTTTGCTAAAGATTCTCGCGGGTGTTGGCGAGTCTGATACTGGCACTGTAAATCCTGGCCACGGATTGAAGATTGGCTACTACGCGCAAGAGCATGAAATGTTGGATTTCGAACGAACAGTTTTGCAGAACATGATGTCTTCTGGCCCTGATATCAAAGAACAGCAAGCTCGTCAGGTTCTAGGCTCATTTCTCTTTGTGGGTGATGATGTTGATAAATTTGTAAAGGTTTTGAGTGGTGGAGAGAGAACTCGCCTAGCCTTAGCGACTCTTGTCGTCGGTGAAGCAAACGTGTTGATGCTTGATGAGCCGACAAATAACCTAGATCCAGCCTCTCGTGATGAAATTCTAAGCGCTCTTACGGAATATCAAGGCGCAGTCATACTTGTGAGCCACGATGAAGGTGCAGTCCGCGCCCTGAAACCAGAGCGCGTTCTACTACTTCCTGATGGTGATGAAGATCTTTGGAATGACGACTACCTAGATCTTATTTCGCTTGAATAATCGAGAATAATTAGGCTCTAAGTGCTTGAGCTAACTCTCTAAAATCTTCAACAAGTAGATCAATTTCGTGTTGACCGTGTGCAAGAGAAATCAACCATTGCTCGTCGAGTCCCGGAGGCGTGATGATTCCGCGGTTTAGTGACCAAAGCCAAGATAACTCGGCAATCTTAAAGTCCGTCGCCTTGTAATCACGATAGTTGCGGACTGGCTCAACAGACCACGTAATGCAGCCTTTGATTCCAAATCCAACCGTGTGGGCCGGAAGTTGATACTCATCAATGATTTCCGAAATGCGCTCAAGTGCTTGCATATTCAGCGCTTCAGCTGCAGCGAGTGCTTCAGGTGTGCAGATCTTGTCAATTGCGCGCACGCCAGCCATCGCCAATGGATTTCCATTGAATGTTCCAAAGTGCGGCATGCGGTTGTCTACAACAACCTGCATAATCTCGCGCTTTCCACCAAATGCGGCAAGCGGCAAACCGCCACCAATTGATTTGGCAAGAGAAATCAAATCTGGGGTTACACCGATTCTCTGAGCTGCGCCGTGTGGACCAGCGGTCAGGCCTGTCTTAACTTCGTCAAAAATTAAGACTATTCCATACTGGTCACAGAGGTCGCGAACACCTTGCAAATATCCTTCGTCAGGAAGAACGATTGCAAGATTTTCAAGAACAGGTTCAACAATGAAACATGCAATCTCAGAGCTGTGAAGCTTAAAAATTTGCTCAAGAGATTCTAGATTGTTAAATGGAACGACATATACGGTTCCAGGGTTTGCGCCCTCAGGTACGACGGCGTTAGGAAAGTCTGGCGAACCAGCTTTGTCCAAAGATGGCTTGGCTGAAACAGTTAGTGGATCGTATGAACCGTGGTAACCGCCTTCAACTTTTACAATTGCATCTTTGCCAGTGAATGCTCTGGCCGTGCGAACTGCATACATGGTCGCCTCTGTGCCAGAGTTTGCAAAACGTACGAGATCGATTGAGAAGCGCTTGCAAATTCTTTCTGCTGCATCACGTGAAATTGGTGAAGGAGTCACAAAGAGCATGCCTGTCTTCATTGCCTCTGTTGCCTCAGCGACAACAACTGGATTTAGGTGACCGGCGAGCATCGCACCAAAGCCCATTGATAAATCAAGGAGTTTGCGACCATCGACGTCAGTCATCCAAGCGCCTTCGGCTGCCTTAATTGCTATTGGATATGGATCCCAATGTTGAAAGCTAGAAACTACTCCCATAGGAAGGGTCTCTTTTGCGATTTCGTATTCCAATTCAGAACCTAGAGTTGAGGCTTTGAATTTCTCCCACTCACTCGCGAGGAGTTCATCGACTCGCGTATCTGACAATTGGACTGGATTCTTGCTTAGTTTTCTAAATGCTTGAGTTTCAAGTTGGCGGAACATTTTTTGACAACACCGAGAACTTTCAGCGTTTGCTGAAATACGATGCCTTCTCCCCTTATAAGTTTGGCGCTAGAGCTCATTACTGCAATAACGTTGAGGTGAAGGTAGCAGAGGTCGCCAGGAAAAGCACTTCAACTGCGAATTCCTCGCATAAACGCCACACCCGAAGTAGGCGTTTTATACGCGTTTTAGACTTTTTCTCAAAAATAATCAAAAAGATTTTTCACTTTTCGCCTTTCTTAGTAGAGTTCCGCAAGGTCACGAGTATCGATATCAAGCCCCGGCTTATCGATCGGCAACCCTCCTCCCTTATGGGAACGCGGCGGGGTGCTCCGGGTGATGACCTGGCCAGAAAGTCTGGCAAGCGCGTTACACCTTTTATAAAAATGTGGAAAATGCGTCCTTTGACTGAACTCAAGAAAGAGGATTTATATGCTGAACTCAAAGAAGGCCACAATCGTTTCGACGTTTGCAGCTGCAGGAATTCTATTCAGCGCAATTGCTCCCGTGGCAAATGCAGCTCTACCAACACTTACTCCCGGAGTAATAACTATCGGAACGGATGATCCAGCTTATGGACCATGGTTTGATAGCAATACTCCTTCAAATGGAAAGGGCTTTGAATCTGCTGTTGCATTCGCTGTAGCAAAACAGCTTGGCTATCCTGCTTCAAAAGTGAAGTGGGTAAAGGCATCATTCAATAGCGTAATTCAACCTGGTAAGAAATCTTTCGATTTTGATATTAACCAAATATCAATCACTGACGAGCGTAAAAAGGTCGTTGACTTCTCAACAGGTTATTACGATGTTGCTCAAGCTGTTGTCAGCGTAAAAGGCTCAAGCATCGCAAAGGCAACTAAAATCTCTGACCTTTCGAAAGTTGCTTTAGGCGCGCAGGTTGGAACAACCTCACTCGCAACAATCAACTCTGTTGTAAAGCCGGCAAAAAAGGTCTCTGTCTATGATTCAAATGATCTTGCAACTGCAGCTTTAACGGCAGGACAGATCAAGGGGCTCGTCGTAGATCTTCCAACTGCTTTCTACATCGCAGCTACCGCAAAAAATGCAATTCTTGTTGGTCAATTCCCTGCTCAGGCCAAGTCAGAGCAATTTGGTCTCGTTCTTGCCAAGGGAAGCGCCCTCACCGCGAAGGTGAGTGCTGCTGTAGATGCACTTCGCGCGAATGGAACTCTTAAGAAAATAGCTGACAAATGGTTAGCAAATGTCGGTGGAGCTCCTGTATTCAAGAAGTAGTAGAAATATAAGTAGAGTGAAATAAGGGAAATAACAGAAGGGGCCTGATGACATACCAGCCGTCGCCGTTGCGTTTGCAACGCGAATCTGCACGTCGTCAGGCCTCTCGTCGCTCAACCACCATCGCACTACTCAGCACTCTGGCTGTCGGAGTTCTCGTTGTCATCGTCATCACTGGCGCTAAAGGCTTTCAACTTGTGCGGGAGTCTTTCTTTAGCTGGCATTACGCCGTTCATTCTTTCCCTTCGGTTCTCTCGGGAATCTGGCTCAATCTAAGGGTGATGGTAATTGCCGAGGCATTCGTGCTTATTTTCGGGCTGCTCTTAGCGCTTGCACGCACATCAAAAAGCCCCGTTCTATACCCCGTCCGACTTTTTGCAACAATTTACACAGATATATTCCGTGGACTCCCATTACTTTTAGTTCTCTTGCTTGTTGGATTCGGGATTCCAGGTCTGCAGATTTCGTGGATTCCAAATTCTGCTGTTTTACTCGGAACACTTTCACTCATACTTACTTACTCTGCTTATGTTGCGGAAGTCATACGAGCTGGAATTGAAGCAGTCAATCCTGCCCAACGAATGGCAGCACGCGCCCTTGGTTTAACTCAATCTCAAACCCAACGACGAGTTGTTTTGCCTCAAGCGTTGAGAAAAGTGACTCCCCCTCTTCTTAACGATCTTGTGTCGCTGCAAAAGGATTCCGGACTTATTTCGGTTCTTGGTGCAATTGATGCGATCAGAGCAGCAGGGATAGAAACTGCACAATCATTTAATTTCACTCCTTATCTTGTAGCCGGTGCGATTTTCGTTGCAATGACAATTCCATTGACTCGATTCACCGATTGGTTAACTCGTAAACAAGACAAAGCGCGCCAGCAGCAAGGCCGGTGGTAAACATGAGCGCCCTAGAGCTAAAAAACTTGCGCAAATCGTATGGATCAGAACTCGTAATTTCAGATTTCAACTTAAATCTCGAACGTCACCAAGTTAAGGTATTGATTGGTGCAAGCGGCTCTGGAAAAAGCACGCTGCTGCGCTGCATTAATCTTCTTGAAGAGATTGATGATGGGCAAATTTTCCTTGATGGCGAGGATATTTCAGAAGTGGGAGTGAATGCGGATAAAGTCAGGGCGTCCATCGGTTCGGTCTTCCAAGCCTTCAACCTTTTTCCTCATTTAACGGTTCTGCAGAACATCACACTTGCGCCCCGATTTGTCCACGGAGTCGAAAAAGTGCGAGCAGAGAGCGATGCACTTGAATTGCTGGAGCGATTTGGGTTGTCTGAAAAAGCCCATCAATATCCAGATCTTCTCAGCGGCGGGCAGCAGCAACGTGTTGCAATCCTGCGAGCAATAATTGGAAAACCTAAACTCTTGTTACTCGATGAAGTAACCAGCGCACTAGACCCAGTTTTGATTGCTGAAGTCTTATCCCTCATCAGCGAACTTAAGGGCGATGGAATGACGATGCTCATTGCTACCCATGAAATGGGATTTGCCAAGAAGGTAGCTGATGAAGTCCTCTTCCTCAAAGGTGGGCAAGTTCTTGAAGCCGGCTCCCCCCAGCAGATGCTTGAAGCCCCTCAAAGCCAGGATTTAAAGAACTTTCTCTTCGCGCTGGAGCAGGCAGGAAGGCTTTAAGGTTTCGAGACAAAAGCGATGCTTTTGCAGATGCGAATCATTTGCATTAACCTATCATCATGAGTGCCAGCACTAAGCCAAGTCTTCGGGAACATCTTCGTTTTGAACGTGATGAGTTGCCGGGGCTATTTGGAGTTCTAGGAACCGTAGCAGCTCTCCACGTCATCGGATGGGGTCTGTTTATCCACTACAACTCCATGCCTCAATTTCATGCAATCGCGGATGCGAACCACACTCTGATCTACGCGGGTGCCGGCGCACTTGCCTACTCATTTGGCCTTCGCCATGCATTTGATGCCGATCATATTTCTGCAATCGATGACACAACTCGCTTGATGCTCGCAAAAGGCAAGAAGCCAATGGGAGTTGGACTCTTTTTCTCTTTGGGTCACTCAACGATTGTGTTAGCCCTTTCAATTGGAATCGCATTTGCAGCTAAGCAAGCAGTTAAATTCCAACACAACTTCGCGCAAACCGGTGGCATCATTGGCGCGAGCGTCTCGGCATTCTTTCTCTACCTAGTGGGAATTCTCAATTTAATTATTCTTGTGGGCATTATTAAAGTCTGGCGTCAGGCCAAATCTGGAAAATTCTCCCACGAGCACTTGAACCAACTTCTCAATGAGCGCGGGTTGTTCAATCGCATCTTCAGGGGGTTATTCAAGAAAGGTTTCGATCATTCCTGGCAGCTTTACCCAATTGGAGTTCTCTTCGGTTTGGGTTTTGATACTGCAACTGAAGTTGGATTGCTTGGTCTATCAGCAACGGCTGCGATAGGAACGGTCGGCGGAACCCTTCCACCACTGGCCATCATTGCTCTTCCATTTATTTTTGCCGCCGGCATGTCCTTGATGGATTCCCTCGATGGCATCTTTATGACAAAAGCATATGCATGGGCATTCACATCCCCCCTGCGCAAGATTTACTACAACCTCACGACAACCGGAATCTCTATTTTCGTAGCCATGGTAATTGGCACGGTTGAATTGGTCGGAGTGCTCGCAGATAAAACAAGTATTGCTAAATACCAACCATTTACATGGATTGCGAGCATAAAACTAAATCAAGTTGGTTACTGGATTATCGCCAGTTTCATAGCAACTTGGATCGGCTCAGTTCTTATTTGGAAATTTGGCCGCTATGAGGAACGCTTTAGTTCAGGCATCCAAGAAACCGAGCACACTCATACAGTTCTTGAAATTTAATCTAGATAGAGATCTTTTAGAAACTCAGTAGTACCAGGAACAACGGCGTACTTATCCAGATCCCTCACGCCTTCTTCTGCCAAGACCTCATCATCTATAAAGAAGTTTCCGGTGCAATCACTCGCCTTGCGATTGAAAATCGCGTATGCAGCATCGCCCATAATTTCTGGCTTCCGGCAAAAATCCGTGTCCATTCCCGGAATCATTTGCAAAGCAGCCGTGTCAATTACAGTTCGAGGCCATAACGCATTAATACCAATTCCGTCGCGTTTAAACTCCTCGGCCAGCCCCATGACAGTCATGCTCATTCCGTACTTTGACATCGTGTACGCAACATGGCGCTTAAACCATTTTCCCTGCAAATTAATTGGTGGCGAGAGTGTCAGGATGTGGGGGTTAGCGCTTTGCTTTAAATGTGGAATAGCGGCCTGAGACACTAAGAATGTTCCGCGAACGTTGATATCAAACATGAGGTCAAAACGTTTAGCCGGCGTTTCAAGCGTTGGAGTCAAATTAATTGCACTGGCGTTGTTTACCAGAATGTCCAGCCCACCAAATTGTGCAACGGCTTGAGCGATACTTGATTCAATTTGTGCCTCGTCGCGTATGTCGCATTGAATCGGAAGCGCTGTTCCTCCTGCTGCTTCAATCTCTTTTGCTGCTGTAAAAATTGTTCCCGGAAGTAACGGGTGCGGATCGGATGTTTTGGCAGCAATAGCAATTAGCGCGCCATCTCGGGCTGCTCGCTTTGCGATTTCCAAACCAATGCCCCGTGAACCACCTGTAATGAATATTTTTTTACCAGCCAAACTCATTATTTTGCCTTTCTCGAAAGAAATCTCATAAAGGCAGTTTGTGCCTCATCCGACTGCAGGGCTAATCTAAAAAGTTCCCCCTCGGCATCCATCACAACTTCAACGGCAGCATGGTTGCTACTTTTTAGTAGGGCTTTTGTATTGATAACCGCAGTTGGAGGTTGTTCAGAGATCTGTTGTGCGACTTTCATTGCATGTGCCAGTGGATCTTCCACAACTTTATTGATTAAACCAATCTCTTTTGCTTCACTCGCATCGAAGGATCGCCCAGTCAAGAGAATTTCAGATGCTCGCACATGTCCGACTAAGCGTGGGAATAGAAAACTCGATCCAGCTTCAGGCACCAACCCGAGCGTCACAAAGGGCATGGAAAATTGAGCGTTTTCAGATGCATAAGCGGCGTCGCAATGAAGCAGCAGTGTTGTCCCGATTCCAACCGCGCTTCCTGAAACAGCGGCGATAAGCGGTTTTGGAAAGTTGTGAAGGTTTTTGATGAATGCAAACCCCGGAGCAGATTCATCCATGGGCGCACCATCATTGTTGGCGAAATCAAAGATATCGTTTCCTGCCGTGAATGATTCCCCCGCTCCTGATATGACCACGGCTCGAATATCAAATTCTTGACTCGCACGTGTCAGGGCTTCATTCAGGGAGATATACATCCCTTTGTTAATGGCATTCTTTTTCTCTGGTCTATTTAATTGGATAGAAAAGACGCCGCCGACTTGAGTTGTAGTAATTTCATTCACGCTCTATCTTTGCATGAAAATGGCCCCTGGAACAGAATCCGGAGGCCATTTTCGGAATTAGAAGTACTTACTTCCCAGCAATGAACTCTTCAACTTTGTTGTGCGCCACATCATCTGTGTACTGCACTGGAGGAGATTTCATGAAATAGCTTGATGGCGAGAGCAAGGCTCCCCCAATTTTGCGATCCAAGCCGATTTTTGCGCAACGAAGCGCATCAATGATGACTCCCGCTGAGTTTGGCGAATCCCAAACTTCCAACTTGTATTCAAGATTAAGTGGAACGTCTCCAAAAGCGCGACCTTCAAGTCGAACATATGCCCATTTGCGATCATCGAGCCATTGAACGTAATCCGAAGGTCCGATATGAACATTGGCTGACCCGAGATCATGGCTTAGTTGAGAAGTCACCGATTGGGTCTTTGAAATCTTCTTGGACTCAAGGCGGTCGCGTTCCAACATGTTCTTGAAGTCCATATTTCCGCCAACATTCAACTGATACGTACGATCTAGATGAACTCCACGATCTTGAAATAGGCGAGCCATAATTCTGTGAGTAATGGTTGCTCCAACTTGAGATTTAATATCATCGCCCACAATTGGTAAGCCTGCATCCTCAAATTTCTTCGCCCAAACTGGGTCTGAGGCAATAAAGACTGGCAACGCATTTACAAAGGCGCACCCAGCATCAATTGCGCATTGTGCGTAGAACTTAGCAGCTTGTTCAGAGCCAACAGGAAGATAGCAGATGAGAACATCTACCTTGTTTGCCTTAAGCGTCTCTACGATATTGACTGGTGCTGCATCTGATTCTTCAATTGTTTCGCGATAATATTTTCCGAGTCCGTCAAGCGTGTGACCTCGTTGAACTATGACGCCGGTCTTTGCTACTTCACTAAATTTGATTGTGTTGTTTTCACTCGCCCACATTGCATCGACAAGGTCCAAGCCAACCTTTTTCGCGTCCACATCAAAGGCAGCGACAAATTTAATATCGCTGATGTGATATCCGCCCAGAACTGGATGCATAAGGCCTGGAATCTTTGAATCTGCTTCGGCATCTTTGTAGTACGTAACGCCCTGGATCAGCGAATTTGCGCAGTTTCCAACGCCAATTATTGCTACGCGAATTTCATTATTTCCGTTGTTACTCAAGAAGTTTTCCCTTCGATATTAATCATTTCCTCAAGCCAAGCAATTTCTCGCTCAACTGAGTCCAATGAATGGCGGCGCCATTCATGAAGATATTTATCGATGCCGTCGGGAAGTTGACCTGCATTAGCTGACATGGCAGAACGAATAAGAGAGGCCCGCTCGACAAGTTTGGCAAGGCGGTTCTCCAAAATAGCAATCCGATTTCCCCGTGGGGTTGGGCCGAAAAATGCGAAACGCACCTCAAAATTTTCATCGTCCAAAGCCTCTGAACTTGAAGTATGAGTTATTTCGTCAAACCGCTTCTTTCCATCTGTTGTAACGGCATACACAATCCGGGATCTACGAGAGATTCCGCCGGTGTCAGAGACAGACTCTTCAATGAGTCCAGCTTCCAGCATGCGGTGTAATTGCGGATACAGAACAGAGAATGAAAGAGCCCTAAATGGACCGTAGATTGCAATCATTCGCTTTCGAAGTTCGTAACCGTGCAAAGGGCCTTGTGTGAGTAAGCCAAGGAGAGCAAATTCCAAAGATTCTGCTCGCGAGCGCATCACACGTCCTTTCCATAAGTTATGAATGTATCGATTCGATATATCTAGTTGTATCTAACTGTATATATCGAATCGATGCAAATTCTACCTCGAAAATTCACCTGTGTCTCTGCTGTGAGCCTCCTCACTTTTCACTCCCTTTCCCTTTACCGTTTATCCCAGAACTTCCCTCACAACCCGTAAGAATCGACTGAAAGGCAGATGAATGAGCTTCTTCTCATGGAAAGAGAACACGACCGGCGGGGTAATTGCTCCGGATGAGCGCCTTAGCTGGCCTAGAACGATTGGAACAGGCCTGCAACACATCGCGGCTATGTTTGGTGCGACCTTCCTAGTTCCAATCCTCACCCACCTACCTCCGACCACAACAATCTTCTTCTCCGGTGTAGGAACAATCCTCTTTCTCATCATTACCCAGAACAAACTTCCAAGCTATTTGGGATCCTCCTTCGCATTCCTTGCACCAATTGCTGCCGCTGTAACAAAAGGCGGAATGGCAGCGGCCCTTGGAGGCGTTGTTGCAACCGGAGTGATTCTCGCCCTCGTTGGTTTTCTAGTAAAAGCGATTGGCATCGGATGGATTGAGAAAATGTTGCCTCCCGTTGTTACCGGTTCGATTGTCATGGTTATCGGATTGAATCTTGCTGGCGCAGCAAAGAACAACTTCGTCACAAAGCCACTTCTTGCAATCGTGACACTTCTTTCTATCGCCTTGGTTTCAGTTTTTGCAAAAGGATTCCTTGCGCGTATCTCAATCTTCGCCGGAATTGTCATTGGTTATGTCTTTGCAATGCTTGATGGTGACGTTAACTTTGATGGCGTACGAGCCGCTAAATGGGTAGCTCTTCCACACTTCACATCCCCTACCTTCAAGATGAGCGCAATCGTTCTATTCATCCCAGTTGTCTTGGTCTTGATTGCTGAAAACGTTGGCCACGTAAAGGCGGTCATGGCAATGACAGGCAAGAATTTGGATGATCAAATGGGTAACGCCCTTGTTGCTGATGGTGTTGCAACAACTCTTGCCGGCTTTGGTGGAGGTTCTGGAACAACCACTTATGCCGAGAACATTGGCGTAATGGCGGCAACAAAGGTCTATTCCACAGCTGCATATTGGGTAGCTGGCGTTGGCGCAATAGTCCTCTCGCTAAGTCCAAAGTTTGGAGCTGTTCTAAGTGCAACTCCTGCAGGAGTACTTGGTGGGGCTGGCGTAGCTCTCTACGGAATGATTGGCATATTGGGCGCTCGTATTTGGATTGAAAGTCGCGTCGATTTTAGCGATTCAACAAATCTCATTATCGCCGCATCCACAGTCATCATTGGAATTTCTGACTTCTCTTGGACAAAGGGAGATTTCACATTCAATGGCATTATCAATGCAACTCTAAATGCTGTGGTTGGATATGCGATTCTTAGAGCGATCGCAAACGCAAGAAAATAGCTCAGTAACTAGCTCAGTAAAGGACGGCGGGAAGATCCTGCCGTCCTTTATGCTTCTCCGATGACAATCGTTATTCCAAGCCACATCTGGGAGTACGTTGTTGCTACGACGTTAATTATTTTGGTGCCAGGACCAAGTGTTCTATTTACAATCGCTCGAGCCATCGCCTGGGGCCGGATGATTGCAGTTGCAACTGTTCTTGGTAATGGGCTTGGCGTATATCTCATTTCAATCGCAGTGGCTCTAGGTCTTGGTCCCATTTTGCAACACTCCTCGCTTGCTTATCACGCAGTTCAATGGTTCGGTGGCAGCTATTTAATGTATCTGGGCTATTCGGCAATAAAAGAGAGCGCAGCTCATGCGCAAGATATGCGTGAGGTCACCGAATCTAAACCTTCAATTGCAAAGACAATTCGACAAGGTTTCATAGTCGGGGTTCTAAACCCAAAGACCGTTGTCTTTTTTGCTGCCATCCTCCCCCAATTCACCGATCGGGAAAAAGGTCATCTCTCTTCCCAGCTCATCTTCCTCGGAACAGTTTTTGCCATAATCGCCTTTATCTCAGATAGCTTGTGGGGCATCCTGGCTGGCACATTCCGTGAATGGCTCTCCACGGACGTAAAACGTCTCATCCGCATGCGTGTCACAGGCGGGGTAATCATGATTTTGCTAGGACTTTTCACAATCCTCAATTCATTCCGCTAATTTGTCAGTCCAACCATGCACAATTACCCTAATAGAAAATAGGGAAGCTGGTTTATAAATGGGTGAACGTAGATCGAATATCAGTCCAAGTGATTTAACTTTCTCGTGGGATGGATGTCACCGCTGTCTTTGGCTGTACTACAACCATCAAATTAAAGCGCCGATGTTTATGCCAACAGTGGCTGAATTGGCCGATTTGCAAGAGAAGTATTTTATTGGTGCCAGCACATCGGATATGCATCCTGATATGCCAGCTGGAAAAGTTAGCGCACATGGCGGCTGGGTTCAATCAACTCCCATCCAAGTTGACGGCATTGACTCACATCTTGCAATTCGAGGCAAATACGATTTGCTTCTGGAGTTTCCAGATGGAACATATGGAATTGTCGATTGCAAAATGCAAGCTCGCGCCTCGGACAAATCTAGCTTTTATTCGCCGCAGCTAGAGGCTTATGCATTTGCTTTGGAAAATCCCGCAAAAGGTGAAGCAAAGAAAATTTCTTCTTTAGGAATTTACTCGTGGTCTCTTGATCGTGCATCTGGAAATCTCAACGTTGGTTTTGGATATCGTGTGAATGTCGCCTGGTATCCAGTTGAGCGAAATCCGATGGCGCTACAAAAGCGCCTTGTCGAGTTTGTTGGGGTCGTCAATGGCTCTATGCCTGAGTCAAAGCAAAGTTGCGATCAATGCAGATATATTTCAGAGCGTGATTCAATCGTCCGAGAGAGTTAAAGAAAACTAGATTTCTTCTCCACGAGCGATTCGATTCTTTGCTTCCGATGCATACATGTCAACGAATTCTTGACCTGAAAGTTGTTGAATCGTTTTCATAATCCGATCCGTTGCTTCGCGAAGAACTTGAACATTTGTTGAGTCGCCCTCAAAATACATTGGCTCCCCAAAGACCATTTCAACTCTTTGCAATTTTGGAACAACTTTGCCAGTTGGTTGAATCTCTGCCGTATTAAACATCGCCACGGGAACAACGGGTGCGCCAGATTCAATTGCCATGCGGGCAATTCCTGTGCGTCCTTTGTAAAGACGTCCGTCAGGAGATCTTGTTCCCTCCGGATAAATGCCAATACACGCACCCTCTTTGAGAAGTTCAAGTCCGGTCAAAAGAGCAGCTTCGCTTCTGCGACCACCAGCTCGATCCACAGGCACTTGTCCGAGTGCTTTAAATGTGAGTTTCTTTAAGAGGCCCTTCACTCCAGGGGATGTGAAGTATTCGCTTTTTGCTAAAAATGTAACTTTGCGCGGTACAACAAGGGGCATGAAAATCGAATCGCTAAAGGAGAGATGATTCGAAGCGATAATGACGGGGCCAACCGTCGGAACTTGTCGCAGCCCGCTCACCTTCGGGCGGAAGCCCAACATGAGTATCGGACTGAGGAAGGACTTCAAAGTTGTATAAACCACGAGGTTAATTTACGGCTAATTTCGCGTGAGAGCACCATCGTGTGACACCATCTGAGCGTGGCATATCTCCCAAATTCTCTCGATATCCAGTTTTCGGGCGGAAAAACAGGAATCTTGGTGATTCACGGATTTACGGGGACGCCAGAGAGCGTCCGCCCCTGGGCTGAAGGTTTTCACGATGCCGGCCTCACTGTTCTCGTTCCAGCGCTGCCTGGCCATGGAACTACATGGGAAGAACTCAACGATACGACGTGGAGTGATTGGTATGAGCGAGTTGAACGCGCCTTTCTCGAACTTAAGTCACGTTGTGACAGAGTCTTTGTTGCAGGATTTAGTGTGGGTGGAGCGCTTGCGCTTCGCTTAGCGCAAATTCGCGGAAGTGAAATGGAAGGCGTGCTACTTTGCAATGCATCCATCTTCGATGATCGAAAGTCACTTTGGTTACTCCCACTTGTTAAGCGATTGTTTCATTCATTTAAGAATGGAACCATGGATGTTAATAAACCAGTTCCGCAACGCATGAGTTATGAGCGGATGCCACTTCGCGCGCTCGATTCACTTCGCGGCTTGTGGAAAGTAGTTGAGGCAAATTTATACTTCGTCGACACCCCCCTAATGGTGAGTTACTCAATCAATGACCATGTAATTCATCCGATTAATAGCGAAACAATCATAGATAATGTTTACTCGGCAAATATTCGTGAAATTATTTTTGAAAAATCTTTCCACAATGTCGCCTGGGATTATGACGCAGAATTTCTGATTAATGAGAGCGTACAATTCGTCCAAGATGTGCTGACGGGTGAAATTGAAGAAGTCGATGAGGCCGACGAGAGAGATTTAATAAATGCCGAATTTGAATCCATTGTCTCGACTTTGAATTTGGATGAGTCAACTGGTTCAACATATTTGGATCAACTCGAAGATAGTTCGCATTTTCAAGAACCACGTCCCAAGTCTGCTTCACTCTCTGCGCCCTCAAAACTTTCACTTTATGCAATAGCAGCAAGCGGTGCATACATCCTCATTGAAGGATTCACGGGTGGAGATCCTCTCAATATGGGAGGGTGGCCAGCCGTTGCTCTATTTTTCGGCGGCGTAACATCTTTTATCTGGCGTACATCACAGCGTCGTCGTGACGATGGAGATGACGGGGCAGTTATTTAATTTCTTGCAAGATCGGCTGCGCCAACAACTCCGGCGTCATTACCAAGCTCGGCGGCAACAATCTGTGGGCTCGGATGCTTTCCTTGGAATGGCATATAGCGCTCGACAGCAGCTCGAGTTGGCGCCAAGAGAATTTCTCCTGCATCGATTACTCCCCCGCCAATGACTACACAGGCTGGATCGAGCAATACGGAAAGTGAAGCAATACCAGCACCAAGCCATTGGGCTGTCGTATTAAATGCTGCCAACGCAACCATGTCGCCTTCGCGGGCGGCTTCTGTAATGTGTTTACCGGTTAAACCTTCTATGGATCCGTTACCGCGAGCCAACAAATTATGTGCCGCATCTGGCGCTGCAGATATTGCTTCCCTGGCATGTCGCATCAATGCATTTCCGGATGCGTACTGCTCAAAGCATCCACGTGCACCACAACCACACAAATGTCCTTCAGGAACAACACGCAAATGTCCAAATTCAGCAGCGATTCCATAAGCGCCACGGTGAAGCGCTCCATCGACAACTATTCCCCCACCGATGCCAGTACCAATCGTGAGCATCATCATTTGAGATTGGCCTCGGCCCGCTCCATAGCGAGACTCTCCCCAGGCGGCTGCATTTGCATCATTTTCAATAACAACAGGAAGTCCAACGCGTGTTGAAATCTCGTTTTCTAAGTTAATTCCATTCCAACCCGAGATATTTGGGGTGGCAAGCATTGTCTTTCTATCGGAGGAAACAAATCCAGCGGCAGAAATTCCAACGCCTTCGACTTTATATTGTTGAGTTAACTCGTTAATGACATCTGCAATAGTTTGCGTAAGAGCCTCTCCACCTTGCTTTGGAGTGTCTTTTCGATGCGTTGTAAGAATCTTTCCTTGTGAATCTACGACACCACCTAGAACTTTTGTGCCACCAATATCTACTCCGATGGAAAGTTTTTCAAGATTTTCTTTCATCGTGGATTAATTCTCCAACTTATTTTTGAGCTCCTGTAAGGCCTTATCGATTGTCTCTCGCTCTGCCTTCGTTCGCATCATGGAGGGAACGGGCATCGAAAGTCCGACTGTCAATGAATATGTGACGGTCACCGTATCGTCGCCATTATCTTCAATCGCATAAGTTCCAGACATCTCAGTCAACATATCCGCTTCGTCGAGAGTGAAATGCAGGGCGTTTGGAGAATCACTCCAGTCATAATCCAAAGTCACTCGATCTTTTACCGGACCAGCCTTGATGGTCATCTCCACCTTACTTGGACGTCCTTGTGCATCGGATTCAAGAACTTTGGCACCCGTTATCGCTGAAGACCATGATGGGTAGTTGGCGGGATCAAAGAGAAGGGCAGTAGTCGATTCAACATCTGTTTCGATAGTGATGGAATTCTTTGAAATATCGCTCATGGGATGAGGCTACAGGTAGGCGAAACACTAGAAAACTACCCTTTGCGGCGATAGCGTTCGCCCATGGATTTGTACTCAACACCCGCCCTTGTACCTGCCGCCACTGCTGGCAACCTCACGAATCTCGTTGCAGAGCGAGCTTGGTTCGAGGGTGATCGGGTCATGGTTTCTCGCCCAATGGGTGATGGATGGCAAGCCGTTACAGCTCGAGAGTTTGACGATGAAATTCGTTCGACAGCAAAAGGTTTGATTTCTTCAGGCATAAATCCTGGAGATCGAGTCGCGATCATGGCTAAGACTCGCTATGAATGGACTGTCCTAGATTTTGCAATTTGGTACGCGGGAGGCGTTGTCGTCCCAATTTATGAAACCTCAAGTGCTGAGCAAATTGATTGGATTCTTTCAGACTCGCAGGCTGTAGCCATAGTTGTTGAGACACCTGCACTAGCTGAATTGGCACGACCGGTTCAAGGAAAGCACTGCAAAAACCTTTGGGTGATAACCGAGAACGCACTTGCGACACTTGCTCTAAGTGGGTCACATATTTCTGATGAAGAAATAAACATCCGCCGAGCAAGTTTGACTCCGGACTCACTTGCAACTCTTATCTATACATCAGGAACGACTGGAAAACCTAAAGGTGTACAGCTCACTCATGGAAATTTCTTATCCGAATGTGGAAACGTTGTACAAGGCGCCAGTGATCTTTTTCTAAAGCCGGGCGGATCCACTCTTCTCTTCTTGCCCGTTGCCCACGTATTTGGTCGCATGGTTGAAATTGGTGCAATAAACGCAGGATTGCATTTAGCCCATTGCAGCGACATCACTCGGCTTCAACAAGATCTCGGAAGTTTCAAACCAACATTTGTACTTGCAGTCCCACGTATTTTTGAGAAAGTTTATAATGGGGCTGAAGCCAAAGCCGACGCGGCAGGAAAAGGAAATATTTTCCGCAAAGCAGCAGCGGTGGCCATCGCTTATTCCGAAGGAATTGATGCTGGAAAGATTCCGTTAGTTCTTCGTTTGCAGCACTCAATCTTTGACAAACTCGTTTATTCAAAAATTCGACACGCCCTGGGTGGTCGAGTGGAAGCGGCAATTTCCGGTGGCGCACCTCTAGGAAAGCGCCTTGGACATTTCTATCGCGGGGCTGGCGTTCGAATCCTTGAAGGTTATGGATTAACTGAAACAACAGCAGGCGCAACGCTAAACCTCTCGTTGCACCAAAAAGTTGGTTCCGTCGGGCGACCAGTGCCAGGAACAACCATTGCAATTGCCGAAGATGGCGAAGTTCTGATTAAGGG
>SESB01000882.1_pt1 | contig 21098 bp, 19 predicted proteins | sample 3171441 | NCBI WGS metagenome assembly SESB01 (sample SAMN06051867, study PRJNA518727) | freshwater metagenome | biome: subpolar coniferous forest; feature: holomictic lake; material: water; isolation source: holomictic Lake 227, 6 m depth | place: Canada: near Kenora, Ontario | collected... | reverse complement strand
AACCACAATCACTTCAGATTCAAAGACACTTTCTGGTGTCAAAGTAACAGGCGAGATTCTTTCGGCCGAAAAGGGTCCAAAGATCGACATCCTTCGTTACAAGAATAAGACCGGCTATCGCCGTCGTCAGGGTTTCCGTTCACAACTAACGCGGGTAAAAATCACCGCGATCAACCTGTAGGGGGTGGCGACTAATGGCCAGTAAAAAGGGTGTCTCGTCTACGCGCAACGGTCGCGATTCAAATGCTAAGTATTTGGGTATCAAGCGTTATGCCGGTCAAGTTGTAAAGAGTGGTGAGATCTTGGTCCGTCAACGCGGCACCGTCTTCCACCCAGGACAGAACGTTGGCATCGGAAAAGATGACACGCTATTCGCACTTCAGGCAGGTTCGGTTGAGTTCGGCCGTGCTCGTGGTCGCAAGGTAGTTAACATCGTTGTTCCGGTACCAGTCGCCTAAATAGCGGATATTTTTGGACGGGTCCGCGTTTGCGGGCCCGTTTTTTATTTTTAGCGCAAGTTAAAGGAAGGAGGTCGCACCAATGGCATCTTTTGTCGATCGTGTGACGCTCCATGCAAGTGCCGGCTCTGGTGGCGATGGTTGTGTTTCCGTGCACCGCGAAAAGTTCAAGCCTTTGGGTGGCCCAGATGGCGGCAACGGTGGTCGCGGTGGCGACATTGTTTTAGTTGTTGACTCTGGAACAACTACCCTCCTTGATTTTCACCATTCACCTCACCGTAAAGCTACCAATGGAAAATTGGGTTATGGCGATTACTGCAATGGCGCTGAAGGAAAAGATTTAGTTCTCCCAGTACCTAATGGAACTGTTGTTAAAGATGCCGAAGGAAATGTTTTGGCAGATTTAATCGGCGAAGGTCTACGTTTTATTGCAGCTCAAGGCGGCAAAGGCGGATTAGGAAATGCTGGTCTGGCTTCATCAAAACGTCGCGCGCCAGGTTTTGCGCTTAAGGGCGAAGGCGGCGAAGAACGAACGTTGACTCTTGAACTCAAAAGCGTTGCCGATATCGGTTTAATTGGCTTCCCAAGCGCGGGTAAGTCCTCTTTGATTGCAGCAATTTCCTCGGCCAAGCCAAAGATCGCTGATTATCCATTTACAACATTGGTTCCAAACTTGGGCGTCGTGCAAGCTGGCGATACTCGCTTCACCGTGGCCGATGTTCCAGGGCTGATACCTGGCGCCAGTGAAGGCAAAGGTTTGGGGCTGGAGTTTCTACGCCATGTCGAACGTTGTGCTGCGCTGGTTCATGTCTTGGACTGCGGAACTTTAGAAAGCGATCGTGACCCAATTCGAGATTTCGACATCATTGAAGAAGAGCTTTCCTACTATGGCGGACTCTCCGAGCGACCACGAATCATCGCGCTGAATAAAGTTGATCTTCCAGATGGCAAGGTGATGGCGGATATGGTTCAGCCAACTCTTGAAGCCCGTGGCTATACCGTTTTCCAAATTTCGGCCGCGAGCCATATTGGTTTAACGGAACTCAATTACGCAATGGCGCGCATTATTCAAGAGCAACGCAAGGTCGAAGCCACAAAAGTTAAATCGCGAATTATTCTACGTCCAGTTGCAGTCAATGACTCCGGCTTCACGGTCACTGCAAATGAAGATGGCACCTTCACCGTTCTGGGCGAAAAACCAGTGCGTTGGGTTAAGCAAACAGATTTCGGTAATCAGGAAGCGATCGGATACTTGGCCGATCGCCTTGCCATGCTCGGAGTTGAACGCGAACTCTTTAAGAAGGGTGCAAAGGCCAAGAGCGAAGTTCAAATTGGCGAAGGCGAAATGGCAGTTATCTTCGATTGGGAGCCAACGATTGAAGCCGGCGCTGAGCTTTTGGCGGGTATTCGCGGTCAAGATCGTCGCTTGGAATCACCATGGGCTGGCGATTACATCGAGGATCCAGTTGATCAACTAAATGATGATGAGATTTCCATGCAATGGGAATACAACATTGAAGATCCTAAAGATCCGAGGATCGAAGGCGAAAAATGAGCCGTGAATTAATTTCCGCCGCGAAGCGGATAGTCATCAAGGTTGGCTCATCAACGCTGACTGGGTCTGCAGGTTCAGAACTCGACAGCGCTGCCGTCGACGCGTTGGTTGATTGTGTTGCCGCCTTGAAGCGCGATGGCAAGGAAGTTGTTGTCGTTTCTTCTGGTGCAATTGCCGCAGGTCTGGCACCACTGGGACTTTCAGCCAGACCAAAAGATTTGGCCACCCAACAAGCAGCCGCATCGGTTGGCCAGGGCTTATTGATTGCTCGCTACACCCAATCTTTTCACCGTTACTCGGTAACGGCATCACAAGTACTTTTGACGATCGAAGATGTGGTTCGCCGCTCCCATTATCAAAATGCGCAGCGAACGCTCTTTAAATTAATTCAACTTGGGGTCGTGGCGATAATTAATGAAAACGATTCAGTCGGTACTTCCGAGATTCGATTCGGTGACAATGATCGATTAGCTGCATTGGTTTCGCACTTAATAGGCGCCGATCTATTGGTCCTAGTGACCGATATTGATGGTCTCTACGATGCTCCACCTTCTAATGGTGGCTCAACCAGAATATCTGAGATTAAAACCTTACGTGATGTCAGCGATATTGAAGTTGGCGGCGTCGGATCATCCGGCGTTGGAAGCGGCGGTATGGTCACCAAGATCGAAGCAGCACGTATTGCAACGGGCGCTGGAATTTCAATGTTGCTGACCACTCTCTCCGATCTCGGCGATGCCCTTCAAGGTGATGATCTGGGAACCTTCTTCCATCCAGTGAGCGATCGCAAGCCGTCTCGATTACTTTGGCTACAACACGCCTCCACGCCTCGTGGCCGTCTGATCTTGGACTACGGAGCGGTTAAAGCTCTTAAAGAACGCGGGGTTTCACTGTTAGCTGTCGGAGTCACGGGGGTAGAAGGGCATTTCATCGCCGGGGACACAGTTGAGATTGCTGACAAGGATGGCCTGGTCATTGCACGCGGACTCGTGGCATTTGATTCCGAAGAAATCCCTCGACTGCTGGGTAAGTCAATGAAGGAACTTGCCACCGAACTTGGAGCGGAATACGAGCGCGAACTCGTGCACCGGGATGATCTAGTACTTCTTTAAGGTGCCGCTATCGTCATCAAGACTTTTGCCGTTTCGACTTCGGGATCGCCATCAGTTGGATTGTCACTTAATTTAACAATAACCGTTCTGGTTGCCGGGTCGGTAAAGATATATTGACCGTGAAGTCCCAGCGCCAAATTAATGCCAGGGTACGGATGCCAAACCTGAGCGCTATAGCCCCAACCATGATCGAGCGTTACTGCCGTGGTGCTGATGCGAGTCAGCCAAGTAGCGTCAATTATCGAGTGCGATGCGGCGTAACCACCATTGATCATTGCTAAACCAACTCGGGCGTAATCGCGAGCGGTCGCGTTAAAACAACAGAAAGTTTTCTCTTGTCCGCCGATATGATCCACATTCCAAGTGGCTCGATATTGCGCACCGACGGGTTGCCACACATTTTCGCTGAAGTAGTCCGCCACCTTCATTCCGGTAACGCGGTGAACAATTAACCCCAACAACTGGGTGTTAACACTTCGATAATCTGGCTTGGTATCGGGCGCTTCAAACATCTTTCGATTGTGCTTTATGAAAAAATTCAGATCGGTAGTGGCATACATTTGTGCGATTCCCACGCCCCAACCAGCTGGGCCGGTTGGGTAGTTGTCGGAAACGCCAACACCGCTCTCCATATCCAAGAGCGATTGAATCGTTACCTGATCGAAGCTAGTTCCGGTTTTATATTCTGGGAAATAATGAACGAAGGTCTCGCTCTCTTTGATCTTGCCTTGATGGATAAGTTGACCAATCAAAATGGAGGTCATGGTTTTTGCCACAGAGTACGAAGGAAGTTCCGTACTTTTTGATATCCCAGGCTTGTAGTACTCGTAGGTGATGACGCCATTTCGGATTACCAAGAAGGCGTTGGTATTGGTTTTATCCAAGAATTCTTGCCAGCCCAATGTGCTTGTTCCCCATGGAACGGTTTTGGGCATGGTCTCCGTTGCCGTTGGCCAAGCAATCGGGGTGCTCGCCGGGGCAATAATGTGAGCCGGCATCAAGGTCGGGGTCTTTGAGGCTGGGGCCAGCGCCAACCGCACTGAATCGATGGGGTTGGGATAGTGGATAAATCGAGTAAATGCGGTGAGCAAGAAGGCGATAGCCAAGATGCCAATTGCAACGGTGCGAACCACTCGAAATAAACGTTTCATGAGCAGAGCCTATTCACCCGTAGGCTTAGTACATGGATGCCGCCGCAATGATTTCGGAATTAGCTGAAAAGGCGCGGTTGGCCGCTCGGACTTTGGTCGCCGCAAGCTCTGAAGAGCGGGCTGGTGCTTTAGAGAAAATTGCCCAAACTATCGAGACGAGTTCGGCCGAGATCATTGCTGCTAACGCGCTCGATTTGGCCCGCGCTGATGCTGCCGGCATGGCTACTTCAATGCGGGATCGGTTACTTCTTACCCCCGAACGAATTAAAGGTATCGCGGCTGGGGCGCGCCAAGTTGCGGCCTTGCCGGATCCACTTGGAAAGACCTTGCGCGAAAGCACTCTGCCCAATGGGCTTCACCTCAAACAGTTGAGTGTGCCATTTGGAGTTGTCGGAATGGTTTATGAAGCTCGACCAAATGTGACGGTCGATGCCGCGGTAATTTTAATTATGTCCGGTAACGCTGCTTTGCTACGCGGTTCGGCTTCAGCCGCGGCGAGCAATGAGGTTTTGGTCTCGGTGATGCGCAGAGCGCTCGCGACTACTTCAATTTCACCCGAGATAATTCAACTTGTACCTTCGGATGATCGAAGTACTGTGCACGCGTTACTTCATGCCAGAGGCCAAGTTGATTTGGTTATTCCACGGGGGAGCGCGGCACTTATTCGAACAGTGGTAGATGATTCCACGGTTCCTACCATTGAAACCGGCGCTGGGGTCTGTCACGTTTACATTGATGCCGAAGCTGATTTGGCAAAAGCGTTACCAATTTTGATTAACTCTAAAACTCATCGGCCAAGTGTTTGCAATGCCGCTGAGACCTTGTTGATTCACACTTTTGTTGCCGAAGAATTTTTACCAATCGCGCTTTCAGCGCTCTCTGAGGCCGGCGTTCTAATTCATGGCGATCACCAAGTCCTAGAATTCGCCGCGAAACTAGGAATTCCAGCTGTGGCAGCCACTGAGGAAGATTGGCATACCGAATACAACGCCTTGGAAATGAATGTGGCCGTGGTCCCAGACCTTTTAAGCGCCGCCGACCATATTCATAAATACGGCACCAATCACACTGAAGCGATCGTTACCGAATCTGATGTAAATGCCGCTCAGTTTGTTGCCCTTTCCGATTGCGCCGCGGTCATGATCAACGCCTCTACTAGATTCACCGATGGTGAGCAGATGGGCTTTGGCGCCGAGATTGGGATCTCAAATCAGAAATTACATGCTCGGGGTCCAATGGGACTAGAGCAGATGACCACAACGACGTGGATTGTCAGCGGCAACGGGCAGATCCGTAGCTGACATTTTTCCCGCTACTTTTTAACCGATAAGGTGAGGACATGAGCGCAATTTCCCGGGACGAGGTCGCCCATTTGTCGCGGCTAGCCCGCATTGAAATGACCGATTCCGAGCTTGACCACCTGGCATCCGAACTCGACCTGATCCTTGGGGCGGTTGCACGAGTGCAAGAAGTTGCTGGTGCCGATGTGCCACCAACCTCTCATCCATTGGCGCTGCAGAATGTCTTTCGCGCGGATGTAGTTGCTCCTAGCCTTACTGCCGCCGAATCGCTCTCAGGTGCGCCAGCATCCGCGGAACAACGTTTCAAAGTGCCACAAATTTTGGGAGATGCTGAATGATTCACTCCTCGGCCGCCGAAATGGCAGCAAAGCTTGCCGCTGGCGAAATCAGCTCGGTTGAACTTACCCAACAACATCTAAATCGAATTTCGGCCGTAGATGGCCAAGTCCATGCCTTTCTTTATGTTGATACTGATGGGGCGCTCGCGCAAGCCGCCGCCATAGATGCTAAGCGCGCAGCTGGTGAAAAACTTTCACCGCTTGCTGGCGTGCCATTGGCGCTCAAGGATGTTCTAACCCAAAAAGGAATCCCCACGACTTGCGGTTCTAAAATCCTTGAAGGTTGGCGTCCGCCATACGACTCAACAGTTGTTTCAAAATTGAAGAGCGCAGGTATTGTAATTTTGGGTAAGACCAATATGGATGAATTTGCAATGGGTTCCTCCACCGAGAATTCTGCCTACGGGCCAAGTCATAATCCTTGGGATTTGACTCGCATCCCCGGCGGTTCTGGCGGCGGCTCCGCAGCTTCGCTGGCGGCATTTGAAGCACCACTTGCAATGGGAACCGATACTGGTGGTTCGATTCGTCAACCCGCCGCTGTTACAGGAACCGTAGGAGTTAAACCTACATATGGTGGCGTCTCACGCTATGGCCTGGTTGCTTTCTCTTCCAGTTTGGATCAAGCCGGACCTTGCGCTCGTACGGTATTGGATGCCGCACTTTTACACGAGGCGATCGCCGGCTATGACCCACGCGATTCCACCAGCATCAATGCGCCAGTACCTGCGGTTGTTGCGGCAGCAAAGAAATTAGATGTAAAAGGTATGAAGATCGGCATCGTTAAAGAGTTATCAGGCGATGGCTACCAAGCCGGAGTTCGATCTCGCTTTGATGAAGCGATCGAAGAATTGGTACACGCGGGTGCCGAAATTGTTGAGGTCTCTTGTCCCAACTTTGAATATGCCTTGGCTGCTTATTATTTAATTGCCCCATCGGAAGCCTCCTCAAACTTGGCTCGCTTTGATTCGATGCGTTATGGAATTCGGGTCGGCGATGATGGCATTCGTGGCGCTGAAGAAGTCATGAAGATGACGCGCGAAGTTGGCTTTGGAAAAGAAGTAAAGCGCCGAATTATTTTGGGTACTTATGCTCTCTCATCTGGCTATTACGATGCTTACTACGGTTCGGCACAGAAGGTGCGAACTCTTATCACCCAAGATTTTGCTGCAGCTTTCTCAAAGGTCGACGTCTTGGTCTCGCCAACCTGTCCAACTACGGCCTTTAAAATTGGCGAAAAGAGTGATGACCCACTGGCAATGTACCTAAATGACATCGCAACTATTCCGGTAAATATGGCCGGAATTGGTGGAATGAGTCTGCCTGTTGGTCTTGCTCCGGAAGATGGCCTTCCTGTTGGCTTCCAAATCATGTCACCTGCGATGAAAGATGATCTGATGTATCAGGTCGGTGGCACGCTAGAAGCAGCTCTTCTTCGCAAATGGGGTCACCCAATCTTGTCTAACGCACCAGCACTTGGAGCCAACTAATGGCACTTAACTACGATCAAGCGATCGCTGCCTATGACCCAACTTTGGGTTTGGAAGTTCACGTTGAACTAAATACCAACTCTAAAATGTTTTGTGGCTGTGCCACCGAGTTTGGTGCCGAACCAAATACCCAGACCTGCCCAGTTTGTTTAGGTTTGCCAGGTTCCCTGCCAGCAGTAAATGGCAAGGCAATCGAGAGCAGCATTCTGATTGGTTTAGCGCTTAACTGTTCTATCGCACCATTTAGCCGCTTCGCCCGTAAGAATTATTTCTACCCAGATATGCCCAAGAATTTTCAGACCTCACAGTTCGATGAGCCAATCTGCATCAACGGTTACTTAGATGTCGAAATCGAAACCGATGAAGGAACCAAAGTTTTTCGAGTAGATATCGAACGCGTGCACATGGAAGAGGACACCGGTAAGTCGCTTCATGTCGGTGGCTCCACTGGACGAATTCACGGTGCCGAATATTCGCTCTTGGATTACAACCGAGCTGGTATTCCGTTGGTTGAAATTGTTACCAAGATTATTCCTAACACCGGCAAGTATGCGCCGCAGGTCGCTCGAGCATATGTAACGGAACTTCGCGACATCTTGCGCTCACTTGGTGTTAGCGATGTAAAGATGGAGCAAGGTTCACTTCGATGTGATGCCAACGTTTCATTGGCGCCTGCTGCATCCGGCCAACTCGGAACTCGTAGCGAAACGAAGAATGTTAACTCGTTGCGGTCCGTAGAACGCGCCGTCTCTGGTGAGATTGTCCGCCAAGCAAATCGGTTACAAAATGGTGAACGAATTGTTCAAGAGACCAGGCACTTCTTGGAAGAGAGCGGAGAAACCCGACCGGGACGTTCAAAGGAACAAGCCGAGGACTATCGCTACTTCCCGGAACCAGATTTAGTTCCAGTTGCTCCTGATGCCAAATGGATTGAAGAACTTCGAGCAACACTTCCGGAAAAACCATCGATCAGACGAAAGCGGTTAAAGATCGAATGGGCTGTTCCCGATAAAGAGATGGCCTCTATGGTCAATGCCGAACTACTTGATACCGTCGAAGAGACGGTCTTACTTGGCGCCGATCCGACAAAAGCACGTAGTTGGTGGCTTGGTGAGATTTCGCGGTTAGCAAATGAAAAAGAAGTTGCACCAACTTCTCTCATTACCCCGGTTCAAGTGGCTGAAGTTATTGCGCTAATTTCATCTGGCGACTTAACCGATAAGTTGGCACGCCAGGTAGTTGAAGGCGTTATTAATAGCGAAGGAACACCGCAGCAAGTGATCGATTCTCGCGGCTTAAAGGTAGTTTCAGATGATTCCGCTCTGATGGTTGCGATTGAAGCTGCAATTGCTTCACAGCCTGATACGGCAGAACGAATCCGGGGTGGAAATATTCCGGCAGCTGGTGCCCTTATTGGCGCCGTCATGAAGGCAACCGGCGGGCAAGCCGATGCCGCAAAGGTTCGAGAATTATTGTTAAAGCACTTAGGTCAAGGTTAATCAGGGGAGCAAATCGATGAGCAATTCCATGAAGCCACGTTCAGGTCTAGTGACTGATGGCATGGAGCGTGCTCCCGCGCGCGGCATGTTGCGTGCAGTTGGTATGAAAGATGAGGATTTCGCCAAGCCCCAGATCGGAATCGCCTCATCATGGAATGAAATTACGCCCTGCAATCTCTCCTTGGATCGACTGGCGAAGGCCTCCAAAAAAGGGGTAATCGATGCTGGTGGCTTCCCAATGCAATTTGGCACCATCTCAGTATCGGATGGCATTTCGATGGGACACGAGGGCATGCACTTCTCTTTGGTATCGCGCGAAGTTATCGCCGATTCCGTAGAAACCGTAATGCAGGCTGAACGCCTTGATGGCATGGTGACTTTCGCTGGTTGCGATAAATCACTTCCAGGAATGATGATGGCAGCTGCTCGAATTGATGTTGCCAGTGTTTTTGTCTATGCCGGAAGCACGTTGGCCGGAAATGTAGATGGCAAAGATGTAACGATCATTGATGCCTTCGAAGCGGTTGGCGCCTGTGCCCGCGGCTTAATATCCCAAGAGCAGGTTGATAAAATTGAACGCGCAATCTGTCCGGGCGAAGGTGCTTGCGGCGGCATGTACACCGCTAACACCATGGCGGCCGTTGGCGAAGCAATTGGACTTTCCCTTCCTGGTTCGGCTTCACCACCAGCAGTCGATCGTCGTCGCGATGACTATGCCGTCAAGGCTGGTGCTGCAGTTGTGGAATTAATTCGCAAGGGAATTACAACTCGCGACATCTTGACCAAAAAGGCCTTTGAGAATGCGATCACCGTTGTGATGGCGCTCGGTGGTTCAACGAACGCAGTGCTTCATATTTTGGCGATTGCAAACGAGGCTGAAGTAGAACTAACTCTTGAAGATTTCCATCGCATTGGTTCCAAAGTTCCATTGCTTGGTGACCTAAAGCCATTCGGCAAATATGTCATGACCGATATCGATCGCGTCGGCGGCATCCCAGTCGTGCTTCGTGCCTTGTTAGATGCTGGCTTATTGCACGGGGATTGTTTGACCGTAACTGGAAAAACTATGGCCGAGAATTTGGCGGACATCACACCACTTGATGCTGATGGCGAAGTTCTTCACTCAATCAAGAGTCCATTGGCTGTTGGTGGCGGAATCACAATCTTGGGCGGCTCCCTTGCACCTGAAGGCGCGGTTTCCAAGACTGCTGGCGTTGGCGTCGACCACTTTGAAGGTCCAGCTCGAGTTTTTGAACGAGAGCAGGCCGCCATGGATGCGTTGGAGAATGGCGAAATCAAAGCAGGCGATGTCGTTGTCATTCGCTACGAAGGTCCAAAGGGCGGTCCAGGTATGCGCGAGATGCTCATGATTACTGGCGCGATAAAAGGTGCTGGTTTGGGCAAATCAACTCTGCTCCTAACGGACGGTCGTTTCTCAGGGGGCAGCACTGGACTTTGCGTCGGACACGTTTCTCCCGAAGCGGTTGATGGCGGTCCAATCGCCTTCATCAAAGATGGCGATCTGATTCGAATCAATGTGATCGAGCGCACTTTGGATTTACTGGTAGCCGATGCGGAAATGACAGAACGCCGAAAACATTTTGTACCGCTGGCACATAAGTACCGACGCGGCGTTTTAGCCAAGTATTCAAAGGTTGTTGGCTCCGCCTCCAAGGGCGCGGTCTGCGGCTAAATTACCTATCCAATATATGAGATCTTAATCTCAGGGGTTGACGAAGAAGATACATCGCGCGAGAATTCGCACATGGCAACAGCCGTGGTAATCCGAAAGCGCGCGATCTAGCAACATCGATCGTGCGCTACCCCTCAGTGAAAACTGGGGGGTTTCGTGTTTCACAGGGCAGTTGAAAATATCTAGGCAACTGAGGGGAGATGAAGATGAGTAGTGAAAACGGTAAGAAGATGACGGGGGCCAGTTCCCTCGTGAAATCTTTAGAGCATGCCGGCGTCGATGTCATGTTCGGAATCCCCGGTGGCGCAATTCTGCCAGCCTACGACCCGATTTTCGACAGTCCGATCCGACATATTTTGGTTCGTCATGAACAAGGCGCAGGTCATGCCGCCACAGGCTATGCGCAAGCTACTGGTCGCGTCGGTGTTTGCATAGCCACTTCAGGACCAGGCGCTACAAACTTAGTTACCCCGTTGGCCGATGCTCAAATGGACTCAGTGCCATTGGTTGCGATCACAGGTCAGGTTGCATCAGCTGCGATCGGGACCGATGCCTTCCAAGAAGCGGATATTCGTGGCATCACGATGCCCGTTACAAAACATAATTATTTGATCACCAATGCCGACGATATTCCTCGTGCGATTGCGGAAGCCTTTCACATCGCGAGCACCGGTCGCCCAGGTGCGGTACTCGTTGATATTGCAAAAGATGCCTTGCAGCATCAAACAGTTTTTCAGTGGCCAGGTTCGGTTAATCTTGCGGGATATAACCCAGTACTAACTCCTGATGCCACGGCAGTTCGCGATGCCGCTCGATTGATTGCACAATCGCGCAACCCCGTTCTATATGTTGGCGGTGGCATCATTAAAGCCAATGCTCATAAAGAACTTATGAAACTAGCGGAGTTAACTGGCGCGCCAGTTGTTACGACGCTGATGGCAAGAGGCGCTTTCCCGGATGGCCACCATCAACACCTTGGAATGCCCGGAATGCATGGCACGGTTGCGGCGGTGACGGCACTCCAGAAAGCCGATTTGCTAATCACTTTGGGGGCGCGCTTTGACGATCGAGTCACTGGCAAGCTTTCATCATTTGCACCGCTAGCCAAAATTATTCACGCTGATATCGATCCTGCCGAAATTGGCAAGAATCGTCGCGCCGATGTCGCCCTTATCGGCGATCTGGTGAACACAATTGCCGCTTTGCTGCCAGCCATTGCGGCGGAATATAAGAAGAGCCAACCTGATCTAACTGCTTGGTGGCTCCAAGTAAATTCCTGGCGGGCTAAGTTTCCGCTGGGCTATGACCATCCAACCGATGGTTCGGTCTCACCACAATATGTAATTGAACGTCTGGGCAAGATCGCTGGTCCAGATGCGATTTATGTCGCTGGTGTAGGTCAACATCAAATGTGGGCCTCCCAATTCATCTCCTACGAAAATCCACGAACCTGGTTGAACTCAGGTGGTTTGGGAACCATGGGTTATGCAGTTCCCGCGGCCATGGGAGCAAAGGTTGGTGCACCTGACAAAGTCGTTTGGGCAATTGATGGCGATGGGTGTTTCCAGATGACCAATCAAGAGTTAGTAACTTGTGCGATCAACAACATCCCGATCAAAGTTGCCATCATTAATAATGAAAGTTTGGGCATGGTTCGCCAGTGGCAGACCTTGTTCTACAACCAGCGTTACTCAAATACCGATCTGCATTCAAAGCGCATCCCGGATTTTGCAAAATTGGCTGATGCCATGGGTTGCGTTGGGCTTCGTTGCGAAAGCCGCGAAGATGTTGATCGCACGATCGCCGAAGCCATGGCGATCAACGACCGTCCAGTAGTTGTCGATTTCAGCGTTCATCGCGATGCGATGGTCTGGCCGATGGTTGCTGCCGGTACTTCAAATGATGACATCGTGGTTGCGCGTTCGATGGCGCCAATCTGGGACTCACAGGAGTTGTGATGAATACCGCAAATACACATACCCTCTCCGTTCTCGTTGAAAACAGCCCTGGCGTTCTTGCTAGAGTCGCCTCGCTCTTCTCTCGTCGCGGTTACAACATTGATTCCTTGGCTGTTGGCCCAACGGAAGATGAGAATATTTCGCGAATGACGATCGTCATCAATGTCGACGGTCACGCCCTTGAACAAGTTATTCAACAACTAGATAAGTTGATCAACGTCATCAGCATCACGCAATTGGATCCCGTTACATCGGTTCAACGTGAACTCTTGTTGGTCAAGGTTGCAACTACGCCGGTTACCCGCTCTCAAGTTTTGGAGACCGTGCAGCTCTTTCGAGCCAAAGTGGTCGATGTGGCTCAGGATGCGGTCACAATTGAGGCCACCGGCAACGCCGAGAAGATTCAAGCGCTGCTACGGGTTTTAGAGCCCTACGGCATCAAAGAATTGGTCCAATCGGGGCTAGTAGCGATGTCGCGAGGCTTAAAACCAGGCTCAATTTCGGAAGAAAAGCGTTAGAAAATAGGCTTTACCAGTACCACCAGCACTAACTACTCCAGGTAATTCCATTTAGGGAAAGGTAAAAACAGTGGCAACCCAGTATCACGACGAAGATGCCGATCTATCCATCATTCAATCCAAGAAAGTAGCGGTGATTGGTTACGGCTCTCAAGGACATGCCCACGCACTGAGTCTGCGCGATAGCGGAGTCGATGTTCGAGTTGGGTTAGCTGAAGGTTCAAAGTCACGCGAGAAAGCTGAATCTGAAGGCTTGCGCGTTCTCTCAGTCGCCGACGCCGTTAAGGAAGCCGATGTCGTAATGCTCTTGGCTCCTGATCACGTGCAGCGCCATATTTACACCGATTCCATTTTGCCAAACCTCAAGCCAGGTTCAGCCTTGTTCTTCGGACATGGGTTCAATATTCGCTTTGGCTACATCAAGCCCGAATCCAACATCGATGTTGCAATGGTTGCCCCGAAGGGTCCAGGCCACTTAGTACGTCGTGAGTACTCAGCCGGTCGAGGCGTTCCAGTGCTTGTCGCAGTTGAACAGGATGCGAGCGGCAGCGCTTGGCCTTTAACACTCTCTTATGCAAAGGCCATCGGTGGACTTCGCGCTGGTGGAATTTTGACGACCTTCACCGAAGAGTGCGAGACCGATCTTTTTGGCGAGCAATCCGTTCTTTGTGGCGGCGCTTCACAGCTCGTCCAGTATGGCTTTGAAACTTTGGTTGAAGCTGGTTACCAACCAGAAGTTGCTTACTTCGAATGTCTGCACGAACTCAAGTTGATCGTCGACTTGATGTACGAAGGCGGAATCGCAAAGCAGCGCTGGTCGGTTTCTGACACCGCCGAATATGGTGATTACATCTCCGGTCCTCGCGTTATTGATCCACGCGTTAAGGAGAACATGAAGGCAGTACTTGCTGACATTCAAAGCGGGGCCTTCGCGGATCGCTTCATCAAGGATCAAGATGCCGGCGCACCTGAGTTCAAGCAGCTCCGTGCCAAGGGCGAAGCCCATCCAATCGAAGCGGTTGGCCGAGAGCTTCGAAAGATGATGTCTTGGGTTCGGGGAGATTCCAAAGATGATTACCAAGAAGGCCTGGCAACACGTGGCTAAACCGGTCGTCCTAATTGCTGAAGAGTTAAGCCCAGCCACACTCGATGCGCTGGGTCCAGACTTTGAAGTCCGTCATTGTGATGGCGCTAACCGCGACGAGTTGCTGGCGGCACTTGCCGCTGGTGTCGATGCCGTTCTGATTCGCTCGGCAACCAAGATGGATGCCGAAGCAATCGGCGCTGCCAAGGGACTTAAGGTCATTGCACGTGCTGGTGTTGGTTTGGATAACGTTGATATCCCAGCCTCGACTGCTGCCGGCGTAATGGTTGTTAATGCACCGACATCAAATATTGTCAGTGCGGCCGAGCTCGCAATTTCCTTGCTTTTGGCGTCGGCTCGTTTTATCTCCCCTGCTAATGCCGCCCTTCGAAATGGCAAGTGGGCTCGTTCCAAATACACCGGTGCCGAACTTTTCGAAAAAACTCTAGGCATTGTTGGCTTCGGGCGAATCGGTCAGCTTGTTGCGGCTCGCATGCAGGCCTTTGGAATGGATGTAGTGGCCTTTGATCCCTATCTTCAGCCAGCGCGCGCGGCGCAGCTCGGTGTTCGACTAGTTGAACTCGATGAACTTCTTCGCATTAGCGATTTCATCACCATTCATTTACCAAAGACCAAAGAGACCGCAAACCTCATTGGGGTCGAAGCGCTAAAGAAGGTAAAGCCAGCAGTTCGCATTGTTAATGCGGCGCGTGGCGGCGTTTTGGATGAAAGCGCGTTGTATGACGCACTTGTTGAAGGTCGCGTTGGTGGCGCAGGGCTCGATGTTTATGTAACGGAACCTTGTACCGATTCGCCGCTCTTCCAATTGGATAACGTCGTTGCCACCCCACATTTGGGTGCTTCAACCGATGAAGCTCAAGAACGTGCTGGAATTGCGGTAGCAGTTTCAGTTCGCAAAGCACTTGCTGGTGAATTAGTTCCTGATGCAGTAAACGTCAAGGGCGGAATGATTCACGAGGATGTTCGACCAGCTCTCTCATTAGTTGAACATTTGGCTCAGGTAGCGACTGGTCTAGCTGGGGAGTTACCTGTTGGAATCATCGTCGAAGTTCGTGGCGAGATTTCCGAGCATGACTGTTCCGTATTGGGATCATCTGCACTATTGGGAGCTTTGGTTGGTTGCGGTGCCGAAGATGTTACTTACGTAAATGCACCTGCCTTGGCAGCAGAACGCGGTATGAGCGCCTCAGTTCATTCCGATCCAGTCAGTCCAGACCATCGAAATATGGTCTCGGTACACGCAGCATTTAGCGACGGAACCCAATTGTTGGTTAGTGGAACGCTGATGGGGATTCGCCAAGTTCAAAAGATTGTGGCAATTGATAACCATGATCTAGATCTACCACTTAGCGATAATTTGCTCTTCCTCCGCTATGCCGATCAGCCGGGAATTGTTGGCGCCGTTGGTAATGCCCTTGGCAAAGCCGGAATCAATATCGGCGGCATGCAAGTTGGACGCAATCACTTAGGTGGCGAGGCTTTGATGGCGATTACAGTCGATTCTGTTTTACCAGCCGAGATTCTTGAAATCGTAAAAGCCGAAACTGGCGCAACTACTGTCCGCACTGTCGTATTGGGGTCTTAATGTCCAAGAACTTTAACCTTGCAGTAATTGGCGGCGACGGTATCGGACCAGATGTCGTAGCAGAGGGGCTTCGCGTATTAGATGCAGTGGCCGCAAAGTACGACACCACCTTTACCAAAACTGATTACGACTTAGGAGCAAAGTTCTGGCATCGAACTGGCGAAGCGCTGCCAGATGAAACTATGGCGGAATTGGCGAAAGCCGATGTAATTCTGTTGGGCGCAGTGGGAGATCCCACGGTGCCCAGCGGCGTGCTCGAGCGCGGACTACTGCTTAAATTGCGATTCGCTTTTGATCACTATGTAAATCTCCGGCCGGCAAAGTTATTTCCTGGTGTGAAATCGCCTTTGGTTAACTCCAAATCCATAGATTTCATCGTGGTTCGCGAAGGTACCGAAGGCCCATATGTTGGCGCGGGCGGAACTTTGCAATATGGCACGCCATTTGAAATCGTGACCGAGGAGAGCATGAATTCGCGAAGAGGAGCTGAGCGCGTTATTCGCGATGCCTTTGTACGCGCCGCCGCCAGACCTCGCAAGAAATTAACGATGGTGCACAAAAACAATGTTCTGACTCGTGCAGGTGGGCTTTGGACCAGAACCTTCAACGAGGTTGCCAAGGACTTTCCAGATATCGAGACCGAATATCTACATGCCGATGCAGCTTCGATGTTCTTCGTTACCAACCCAGAGCGTTTTGATGTTGTTGTAACAGATAATCTTTTTGGTGACATTCTGACTGATATCGCAGCGGCAATCTGTGGTGGCATTGGTTTGGCAGCATCCGGAAATATCAATCCAACCGGAGCTTTTCCTTCGATGTTTGAACCAGTGCACGGCTCCGCCCCAGATATTGCTGGCAAGGGGATCGCTGACCCGACAGCAACAATCATGTCGGTTGCGATGATGTTGAGCCATTTGGGCATGGCCGATGCCGCGAAGGAAGTTGAAGATGCGGTCGCCGCAGATTTGTTAACGCGGGACGACTCAAAGCGAAGCACAGTTGAAATTGGTACCGCGTTAGTTGAGGCGGTCCGATGAAGGTACAACTTAAACCAAATCAACAACCGGTACCGGATGCCGAAAGAGAAGAACGCGTAGCCGCTCCAGGTTTTGGCAAGTATTACACCGACAATATGGTGGTAGCCCAGTGGTCAGAAGCTGAAGGCTGGAGCGATGCGGAGTTAATCCCATACGGTCCGATTTCACTTGATCCAGCAACTGCGGTATTTCATTACGGCCAAGAAATCTTCGAGGGCCTCAAGGCTTATCGCCACCTAGATGGTTCAATCTCGCTCTTTCGTCCCGAAGCAAATGCCGCCCGCTTTGCTCGAAGTGCGGCACGTTTGGCGTTGCCAGAAATGCCGACCGATTTCTTTGTCGAAACTATCGAACAATTGGTGACACAAGATCAGAATTGGGTTCCGTCAAAAGTTGGCGAATCCCTTTATCTTCGCCCATTTATGATCGCCACTGAAGTAGGTTTAGGCGTTCGCCCATCTAATAAAGCTACCTACCTCTTAATTGCGACCCCAGCAGGTGCCTATTTCAATGCCTCGGTTGCTGTTACGGTTTGGATTTCGACCGAATATGTACGGGCCGCTCCAGGTGGCACTGGCGAAGCTAAGTGCGGTGGAAATTACGCAGCATCTCTTGTTGCCCAAAAGCAGGCGGCCACAGAAGGCTGCGATCAGGTCGTTTGGATTGATGCGATTGAACGAAAATGGGTCGAAGAGATGGGCGGCATGAACCTTTACTTTGTTAAAGGCAGTGGCGCTAACGCTCGCGTTGTGACGCCAAAACTGACTGGAACTTTGCTGCCAGGCATTACTCGAGATTCGATCCTTACCGTGGCTGCCGATCTTGGCTATGCCGTATCAGAAGAGATGATCTCCGTTAATGACTGGCGCGATGGCGTGCTCTCCGGCGAGATCACCGAAATTTTTGCCTGTGGAACTGCAGCAGTTGTATCGGCTGTTGGCGGCGCAAAGAGCGCTCACGGATATTGGAAAACTGGCGATGGAAATCCTGGTCCAATCACCGTTCAGATTCGCGAAACGCTATTAGGAATTCAGCATGGAACCATTCCAGATACGCACGGTTGGAATCGCAAGGTAATTTGATGAGCACTCCGGACGCCTTTCATATCTATGACACCACGCTTCGCGATGGCGCGCAGCAAGAAGGTTTGAACCTTTCAGTTCATGACAAGCTGGCGATTGCTCGTCACTTGGATGACCTTGGTGTTGGTTTTATCGAAGGTGGCTGGCCTGGAGCTAATCCGAAGGATACCGAGTTCTTCAAACGTGCCCAAACCGAATTGAAATTTAAGAACGCTACCTTCGTAGCGTTTGGTGCTACTCGTCGCCCCAACGTGAAAGCTGCTGACGATCTTTTGCTGCGCGCACTCCAAGATTCGCAAGCGCCAGTCGTAACTTTGGTCGCTAAGAGTCACGATCGACATGTTGATCTGGCGCTAAAAACCAATCTTGATGAAAACTTGGCAATGATTCGCGAATCTATCGAATTCTTGCGAGCCGGCGGGCAGCGAGTCTTTCTTGATGCCGAACATTTCTTCGATGGTTATCTTTCTAATCGTGCTTACGCTTTAGAAGTAGTTCGAACCGCCGCTGAAGCTGGTGCCGATGTAATCGCGCTCTGTGACACCAATGGCGGCATGTTGCCAGATGAGCTATCCGAGATTGTTCATGAGGTCTTACTTGGCTCTTCGGCACGTTTAGGCATTCATTGCCACAATGACACTGGATGCGCGATCGCAAACTCACTTGCTGCAATCGCTGCTGGCGCTACCCATGTTCAAGGAACCCTTAATGGCTATGGCGAGCGCACCGGCAATGCCGATCTAGTAAGCATCATCGCGAATCTGGAATTAAAGAAGAAAATTAAAGTCTTGCCCGAAGGTGCGCTTCGTGAAGCCTTTCGAATTTCACATGCCGTTGCCGAAGTTACTAACGTTGCCCCCAGCGGGCGTCAGCCATATGTTGGCGTTTCCGCCTTTGCCCATAAAGCGGGCTTGCATGCCAGCGCCATCAAAGTAGATCCTGCGATGTACCAACACGAAAATCCAGAATCAGTTGGCAATGACATGCGAATGCTGGTCTCAGAAATGGCCGGCCGCGCTTCTATTGAATTGAAGTCACTGGAACTCGGAGTCGACTTGGGAGATGATAAGTCAGTTGTTGGTCGCGTTGTAGCTCGCGTTAAAGATATGGAATCGCATGGCTATACCTTTGAAGCGGCCGATGCCTCCTTTGAACTTTTGTTGCGCGAGGAGATCGACGGTAAGCGCGCTCACTTCTTCACCGTAGATAATTGGGAGTCCACCGTTATTCGCGATGAAGCCGGCGGCGTAACTTCAAAAGCTGTTGTAAGCATTACTGCCGGCAATGAGAAGATTGTTGCTGAAGGTCTGGGCAATGGCCCAGTTAACGCCATTGATAACGCTTTGCGTTCCGGGCTTAAGCGCCTGTATCCAGAACTTTCAAAGCTTGAACTGACCGACTATAAAGTTCGTATCCTCGAAGGTCGCCTGGGCACGGGTGCAATTACTCGCGTATTGGTTGAGACCAGCGATGGCGATGGCGAGTGGAGCACGATCGGTGTGCACGAGAATGTAATCGCCGCTTCAGCGATGGCGTTAGAGGATGCCGTTACCTATGGCTTATTAAGACAAGGTCGCAAACCCGAGTAATCTTTAGTTATGGCTAGCGGATTGATCGAACAGTATGAAGAGCACTTAGCTCTGGTTCGCAATCTGGCCGATAATTCGATTCGCGGATATGTCTCTGATTTAGAGTCGTTCTTAAAACACTTGGCAAAACTTGAAATCGTAGAATTTTCTGATCTTCAACTTACCCACATCAGATCCTGGCTCGCTAATCAGCAAGCGACCGGAACTTCCAGAGCCACTTTGGCTCGCCGCATAGTTTCAATTCGAGCTTTCACGTACTGGGCTGCTAGCCAAGGTTGGATTAAGGAAGATTTTGGCGCCTCATTAGCAATTCCTAAGCCACTAAAGACTTTGCCCGAAGTTCTCACCCAAAGTGATGCCGCCACTGTGCTGGAATCGCTACAGACCAGAGCGAGCGAAGAGCCAACCGCCCTTCACCTACGAGACCTGGCAATTGTCGAAGTTTTATATGCCGCCGGAATTCGAGTCTCGGAGCTGTGTGGCTTGAATTTGCTGGATTTGGACTCCGATCGAAATACTCTTCAAGTAATCGGTAAAGGAAATAAGCAGCGTGTTGTCCCGCTGGGACTTCCTGCCAAAAGAGCCCTCGATGGCTATCTGGTCCGCGCCCGACCAGATTTGGTTGCCAATGGTTCAGGTTCGGCCATCTTTTTAGGTTCCAGAGGAAAGCGGCTGGATCAACGAACGGCTCGTGAAGTGGTCTACCAAGCCATGAGCGCCGTTGGCTCGACCATGGGTCCACACGGCCTGCGCCACACCGCCGCGACCCATCTGCTGGAAGGGGGAGCCGACCTTCGAACCGTCCAAGAGATTTTGGGCCACTCCTCGTTATCGACGACTCAGATTTACACCCATGTCTCGGCCGAGCGCCTGCAATCGGCGTATCAACAGGCCCACCCTCGAGCGTAAATAAGGTAGAAACGGACATACTAAAAGGTATAACATTTGGGCATGGGTATGAATATCAAGAGCCCCGAGGCGCACGAACTCGCGGCAAAGCTGGCTTCCCTCTACCACGAAACACTTACCGAAGCGGTCACAGTGGCACTTCGAGAGCGGCTTGCTCGAGCGAGCCGCGAAGAACGGATCAAGCGAATGAAGGCGCTGGCGGAAGAAATTCATAAATTGATGCCAGATGGCATGACCAGTGAAAACGCGACTGATTTTCTTTATGATGAAGAAGGATTACCCGTTTGAAGCTGGTGGTGGATTCCTCGGCGCTTCTCGCCATTATTTTCAACGAGCCCGAAGCTGACCTTTTCTTAGAAGCGATTCACGACCACGAACCGGTGATTTCGGCTGCAACTTACGTGGAAATTGGCTCGGTTTTGGATCCAAGAGGTGGTTCCGCTCAACTTGACCGTTTTCTTTCTGATGGCCGAATTTCCGTTCTGGAGTTTGATTTAGCTCAAGCAAAAGTCGCCCGCCAAGCTAATCGTGAATATGGCCGATCTAGCGCAAGCAAGGCCAAACTCAATTTCGGAGACACCTTTTCCTACGCATTAGCCATTTGCCTCAAGGCGCCGCTGCTCTTCAAAGGGGCCGATTTTACGCATACCGACGTCCAGACTCTCTAGCGCCCCGGTCCTCGGGTAAAGGGCGCTCGGACCATCAGTTAGACTTG
>SESB01000880.1_pt1 | contig 21110 bp, 15 predicted proteins | sample 3171441 | NCBI WGS metagenome assembly SESB01 (sample SAMN06051867, study PRJNA518727) | freshwater metagenome | biome: subpolar coniferous forest; feature: holomictic lake; material: water; isolation source: holomictic Lake 227, 6 m depth | place: Canada: near Kenora, Ontario | collected... | reverse complement strand
GCGGTCAAAGCTACGACGACTACATGGCCAACCCGGCGCTGGAGCAATACCACTTTATTGGCAAAGACATCGTCACCTTCCACACGCTGTTTTGGCCCGCCACGCTGCACTTCAGCGGCCGCAAAACTCCCAACAACATCTTTGTGCATGGCTTTTTGACCATCAACAGCGAGAAGATGAGCAAGAGCCGGGGCACCGGCCTGGACCCACTCAAGTACCTGGGCCTGGGCATGAACCCCGAGTGGCTGCGCTACTACATTGCCACCAAACTGAACTCGCGCAACGAAGACATCGAGTTCAGCCCGAAAGACTTCATGGCCCGCGTCAACAGCGATCTGGTGGGCAAGTTCATCAACATCGCCTCGCGCGCCGCCGGTTTTATTGCCAAGCGTTTTGACGGAAAGTTAGGCGAAGTCTCCGCCGATGGTGCGGTGCTGCTAAACCAGTTGCGCATCGAGCGCGTCAGCATTGAAATGCTCTACGAGGCGCGCGAGTTTGCCAAGGCCCTGCGCGAGACCATGCTGCTGGCCGACCGCGTGAACGAATATGTGGATGCCAACAAGCCCTGGGAGCTGGCCAAAAAAGAAGGCATGGACGCCCGCCTGCACGATGTCTGCACGGTGTGTATCGAAGCTTTTGCCGTGCTCACCACTTACCTCAAACCGGTGCTGCCGACCCTGGCCACCCAGGTGGAAGCCTTCCTCAACAGCGCACCGCTGGTGCTGGGTAACGCCAACCAGCCGCTGGGCGCGGGTCACCGCATTGGGGACTACAAGCACCTGATGCAGCGCGTCGACATCAAGCAACTTGAAGCATTGTTTGAGGCTCCAGCCCCCGTGGAACCTGCGCAAGCAGCTATTGAATTAGTAGCGACTGGTGGCGAAGACATCGCACCGACGATCGGCATTGACGACTTCATGAAGGTCGACCTGCGCATCGCCAAAATCGTCAACTGCGAGGCCGTGGTCGGCTCCACCAAACTGCTGCGCCTGACGCTGGATGTGGGCGAAGGCACCGACCCGCAGGGGAACCCGATCACGCGCAACGTCTTCAGCGGCATTGCCAGTGCCTACAAACCCGAAGACCTGATCGGCAAACACACGGTCATGGTGGCCAACCTGGCGCCACGCAAGATGAAATTTGGCATCTCTGAGGGCATGGTGCTGGCAGCCGGTCACGCAGACGAAAAGACCAACCCCGGCATTTATGTGCTGGAACCTTTTCCCGGTGCACAACCCGGCATGCGGGTACGTTAAGGGCCTAGAATCGCGATCCTTATGGGACAGCTCCATTCATTGAGTTCCTTGTTGAATTCACCCCTTTCCAAACGTCGCCGGTTCATCACGCGACTGCGTCACTGCGGGGCGCCGACCTTGACTTGAACCCCTTGGTGTTCAAGTGATCGTCGGAGTCCCTTCATGCTTTTTTTCTCCTTTTCTGTTGGCATTAAGACCACAGGCCTGCACCTGATGGGGGCGAAAGCCCGGGCGCGCCAGCCATGAGTCAGCTCATTGCGGCGGTACTCATACTGATGCTGGGTGGCGGGTTGTGCCTGCTGCCCGCGCCCAACAAAATCCGCGTCGGGCTGGGGCTGGCCTCGCAGGTCATTGCCACCGGACTGGTGGGGTGGGCGGTGTTACCCGTGTTGTTTGGCGCACCCATGATCACCGGCGAAATGGCCTGGGCGCACCCGATTGGCGCCTTGCGATTCAGGCTGGATGCACTGGGCGCCTTTTTTCTGGCGTGGTCATTGCCCATGACACTGCTGGGCAGTATTTACGCGGTCGGCTATTTGCGCCAACACTTTGCGGGGCCGCGCCATCTGGGGGTGCATTTTGGCCTGCTGAACATGATTTCGCTTTCCTTCATATTGGTTTACACCGGCGAGCATGCCATCACGTTTTTGCTCGGCTGGGAAATCGCTGCACTGGCCGCCTGGCTGTTGGTGATTTGGGATTACACCAACCAGAAAGTGCGTTTTGCCGGCTTCAATTACCTGGTTTCCACCCACATCGGCCTGATGTTTCTGGTGGCAGCGGTGATGATTTTGTACACCAACACGCAGTCCTGGTATTTGGGTGACTTTGGCCAGTGGATGAGCCAACACCCCGGCAAAGTGCGCAATGTGGTGTTTTTGTTACTGGTCACCAGCTTTGGTTTGAAGTCGGCGTTTTTCCCGTTTCACTCCTGGCTGCCCCGCGCCCATGCGGCAGCACCGGCCCATGTGTCGGCACTGATGTCGGGTGTGATCCACAAGGCCGGTTTGTATGCGCTGGTGCGTTTTCTGCTGTTGTCAGGCAAGCCTGATGAGTGGATGGGCTGGTTCCTGATCGTGTTCTCAGCAACTTCAGCCCTCGTGGGCGGCTTGTACACCGTGGGGCAGCGCGACCTGAAGCGCCTGTTAGGTTACTCATCGACCGAGAACGTGGGCATTGCGGGTATCGGTTTTGGCATCGGTTGCCTGGGCCTCACCTGGAACATTCCCGCGCTGGTGGCGCTGGGTTTTGCGGGCGGCTTGCTGCACTTGCTGAACCACGCCTTCTTCAAATGCCAGCTGTTTTATGCCGCCGGTTGTGTCTACAAGGTCAAACACGCGATCGACATGGAGCGCCTCGGCGGCCTTTTCAAACTGATGCCGGTTACCGCAGTGTGCTTCGTCATCGGGGGTGTGGCAATTTCAGCGCTGCCGCCATTCAATGGTTTCGCCAGTGAATTTTTGATCTATTCGGGCCTGTTCACTGGTGCGGCCATCAGCGTCTGGGCCAAGCTGGCACTGAGCGTGGCCGCTGCTGCTCTCGCGTTTGTGGGGGCGGTGTCGGCCTTGAGCATGGCGCGCGCTTTTGGCGTCATATTTTTGGGCAGCTCGCGTGACACCAGCCTGCCGCAAGGCCACGAGGCCAGTGGCTGGATGCTGTTCCCCATGGGCATTCACGCGCTAGGCACGGTGTTGCTGGGCGTGGTGCCGGTGCTGGGCTTTGCACTGGTGGCCGGGCCCACCGCGCTGTTCATGGCCCACCTGCCAGGCACCTCGGCGCTGCAAAGCCTGCAACCGATCATCAGCACGCTGACCCGCATCGGCATCTTTTCAGGCGGATTGGTGCTGGTCGTTGGCCTGGTCTGGTGGCTGCGCACTGTCTTGTGGCGCCAAGCCCCGCTGCAAAACGCCACTTGGGGCTGCGGCTACACCGCGCCCAACACGCGCATGCAGTACACCGGCGCGAGTTTTTCGACCGATTTTGCGAGCCGATTCAAAAACATCATGGTACTGCTCAAGCGGCAAAAAGCGCCTGCCGGCTACTTCCCCACCGACAGTTATGTGATTACCGATTGCGTCGACGCGGTAGAGCGGCGGATGTACTCGGTCATTGAACATGGCAATGAATCCGCCACACGATTGTCCGAAAAACTGCATGAAGACGACCCCCGCATCGCGTTTTCGGCCGGGCTGGCGGCCCTGGTGGCGATTGCCGCCCTGCTGCTGCTCACCGAAGGGGCGCTGACATGAACACCCTGCTCAGCTTGACTCATCTGGCCTTTGTGCTGGTGTTACCGATAGTGCTGATTGGCGTGGTGAACCGAACCAAATCCTGGTGGGCGGGTCGCAAAGGTCCGCGAATTTTGCAGTCAGCTTCAGACCTGTGGCGCCTGCTGGGCAAGCGCCCGGTCGTCAGCCACACCGCCAGCCCGCTGTTTCGGGCCGGCGCTTATGCGGTGCTGGTGGCTTGCCTGCTGGCGGCCAGCATGGCGCCGATGCTGGGCCAGTTTGCCCCGCTCCAGTTTGAGCATGATTTCATCGTTTTTGCCTACACCCTGGGCCTGGCGCGCATCGTCATGACCATCTCGGCGATGGACGTGGGCAGCGCCTTTGAGGGCATGGGCGCAGCGCGCGAAGCGTCGTTTTCCAGCTACGGCGAGCCTGCGCTGTTTTTGCTGATCGGTGCCGCCAGCGCGGCCACGGGTATGAGCAGTTTTGCCGACCTGATCGGCCACCTGCACAACACCCCTTACTTTGCCTGGCTGGTGACGCCGCTGGTGGTGGCGCTGTTCATCTTGCTGCAAGCCGAAGCCGCCCGTGTGCCGGTCGATGACCCGCTGACGCACCTGGAGCTGACCATGATTCACGAGGTCATGATCCTCGACCACAGTGGACCCGAACTGGCGGCCATGCAATATGCAGCGGCCCTGAAAATGACGGTGTATGCCGGCCTGATAGCGGCGCTGCTCAACCCGCTGAACCCCCTGATTTCCCCGGTGGCCGGTGTTCTCGTGTCGCTCGGTTTGATGTTGGTGGTGGCGCTGCTGGTGGGTTGCATCGAGTCGCTCACCGCCCGGCTACCGATGCGCTGGGTGCCCAACTACCTGCTGGGCGCCAGCGCGGCGGCACTGCTGTGCCTGCTGGTGGTGGGCTGGGGAGCCAGCGCATGACCACCTTGGCGCTGCTGCTGTGCTTGATTGCGACGGTGATTCCGGTCTTTTTTGGCAAGATTGGGGTGGCGCCCCTGTGGCTGAGCTTGCAAGCCCTCGGGTTGGGATGGATCACGCTTCACCACCACGATGAAGTATCTGTGCACGCGCTGCTGGCCGGCATGGAGGTGCTGCTGGTGCGGGCCTGGCTGGTGCCCTCGATGCTGCGCCGCTTGCTGGCCAACCAGCCAGCGGCTCGCATGGACTTGATGCCCTCCAACCTGTTCACCTGGGGCATTGCCGTGTCGCTGATCATTCTGGCGTTCAAGTTTGGCGAAGGCGCGCGGATCGACGTTCGCGCCCTCACTTTAGGCGTGATGGCGGCTACTGTCATGATCGCCCTCCTGATCCTCGCCACCAACCAGGAACCCACGGCGCAACTGGTGGGCCTGCTGTTCATGGAAAATGCCATGGCCTTGTTTGAATCTCTGATGCCCGAGCCTTGGCCGCTGCCGGTACATGCTGCGGTGAGTGGGGTGTACGTGATCACGGTATGGCTGGGGATTATTCTGCTGCGCCAGCCCGCAGTGTCTCTTGAGAACGCGGCCCTCACGGCGCAAGAAAAACATGAGTGAGTTGAACGAGTCCCCCCACGCGCAGCATTGGACCAACCCCTTGCTGGTGGCCCTGGCGCTGCTGGCCTGGCTGGCGTCGGTCGCAGTTTTCATCACGCACCCTCTGGCGAAATTGCCCCTGTATTTCCTGAGCGGTTATTTAGTGCTGGACGCCACGTCGATGTTATTTTTGCTGCTGATCAACACCGTCTTCTTAGGGATCAGCGTGTACATGATGTCGCGCGAACGCACCTCGCCGGTGCTGGCACGCGACCGTCGATCGCGCTCCGGTTTGACATTGCTGTTCATGGTTGTCATGAACCTGGGCGTGCTGTCGAACCACCTGATCGTGTTGTGGGCCTTGATCGAATTCACCACCTTGTGCGCTGCGCCACTGGTGGCGCGAGGTGATTCGATTGCGCCCAAACGGGTGGCATGGCGCTACCTGTTGTACTCCTCGATGTCGCTGGGCATCACTTTTCTTGGCTTCATGTGCCTGACCCAGTCCGCCCATCTGCGCGGGATGGAGATCAACTTTGCCCTTGACCAACTCAGCTTTGCCTTAACCCCGGCCAACGACCCCTGGCAGCGCCTGGGCCTGGCCTTCATGTTGTTTGGCTTGGGCGGCAAACTCGGCCTGGCCCCGCTCTATGGCTGGTTGCCTGAAACCTACGAGGCTGCCCCCACCAGCACCAGCGCCTTGTTGGCGGCCGTGCAGTTCAACATCAGCGTGGTGGCGGTGTTTCGGGTGTTGCAGGTGTTTCATGGCTTTGACGCCGGTTTTGTTTCGCAAGAGCTGCTGGTGATGGGCTACTTGTCCTTGATTTTGGCGGCGATTCAGGTCATGGCGGCGCGCAACTACAAGCGCCTGATTGCCTACGCCTGCGTCAGTTCCTCCGGCGTCATCGCCATCGGCCTGTCGGTAGGTAAAGCAGCGGCCTATGGTGTGGTGCTCTACATTGTCAGCAATGCGTTTGTGAAGTCGCTGCTGTTTTTAACGGCCGGACGGCTGCGCGCGGTCTACGGCACCAACGATGTGGCGCCGCTTAATGGCGTCATCCGGGTGTTACCGTTCTCGGGCTTGTTGTTCACGGTGGGCATTTTTGCGCTGCTGGGGTTTCCGCCATTTGCCAGTTTTCTGGCCGAAATGTACATCCTCTCCGGCATTGTGCAGGCCGGTAATTTGATGGCGTTCACGCTGATGTGCAGCATGTTGACCATCATCTTTGTCGCCACCGGGCGCACTGTATTTCCGATGCTGTGGGGCGCCTCTACGGTGGAACGGCCACGCTTCACGGAGTCACTTCTGACCACCATTCCCAAGCTGGGTTTTGTCGGCATCCTGATCATGCTGGGCACCTACCAGCCCGAGCGGATCAGCCATTTACTCATCGCGGTGGCCGAGTCCATCGGAGGGCGCTGATGAAAGCACTTGAACCCCTGTTGATGCGCGATGTGCGTCAGCTGCCCGTCCATGATTTGCAGACATTCGCTCAGCTGTGCGACGCGCGTCTGCACGCCGGGGACCGCTTGCTCACCTTGTTTGGCAGGCCGGATGTGAAAGCCGGCCCCGACGCCTTGGTCATCACCGCCGTGCTGCAACCCGAGGCGGGCGAACTCAGCGTTTTACGCGCCAGCGCACAACGCGGTGAACATTACCCAGCGCTCACCGGCCAGCACCCCGGCGCTCAAATTCATGAGCGCGAACTCTGGGAGCAAACCGACCTGCAGTCGGACGGCCACCCTTGGCTCAAACCCGTGCGGTATGAAGGCGAACGCCAGCAGCACATGGCCGACTACCCCTTTTTCAAGGTACGGGGCCAGGAGGTGCACGAGGTCGGGGTCGGCCCGATTCACGCCGGGGTGATCGAGCCGGGGCACTTCCGCTTCATGTGCCTGGGCGAACACGTTCACCACCTTGAGATTCAGTTGGGTTACCAGCACCGGGGCGTCGAAGCCTTGTTGCTGCGCCGCCCGCCTCTGACCTTGGCACCGCTGGTGGAATCCATTTGCGGCGACTCGTGTATCGCCTACTCTTGGGCCTACTGCGCGGCAGTGGAAGCCCTGACGGACACCCGCGTCAGCGCTGAAGTCGAGATGGTGCGCGGTGTGGCGCTGGAGATGGAGCGCGTGGCGATGCACCTCGCCGCCCTGAACGGTCTGGCCACCGACATTGCCTTTTTGCAAGGCGGCGCTACCTATGGCCGCTTGCGCACCGCCATCATCAACGCCAGCATGCGCATGTGTGGCAGTCGTTTTGGCCGCGGCTGGCTGCGCCCGGGTGGTGTGCGCGGCTTGACCGAGGCCCAACGTCTCGACTTGGTGCAGACCCTGAGCGCCTTTGCCAAAGATGTGGCACTGGTCAACGACCTGATGGTGAGCGCGCGCAGCGTGCAGGCGCGGTTTAAAGGCGTCGGCGTGGTCAGCCAGTTGGCCGCGCAGGAGTTGGGGCTGGTCGGTCTGGTGGCGCGTGCCAGTGGTGTGGCGCTTGACACCCGAACGCGCTTGCCGGGTCGTCTGTATGCCGCCTTGCCGGCAGATTTGCTGACCGAAGCCAGTGGTGACTGCTGGGCGCGTATGCAACTTCGCATGCGAGAAATTGACGTATCCATCTCCTGGCTTTTAAAGCTGCTGGGCGACACGGAGATCGATCTGCGCTGCGGTATGGCACCCCTCCAGAATGAGTTGCGCCCGGACCTCTTGTGCGTGTCCTTGCGTGAAGGCGCACGCGGCCCGGTGGTGCACGTGCTGGAGACGGGCGCACCCGGCCAGTTGCTGCACTACAAAGTGCAAGACCCGTCGATGCCCAACTGGTTTGGTCTGGCGCTGGCGGTCCGTGACAACGAAATCGCAGACTTCCCCGTCTGCAACAAGAGCTTTGATCTCTCCTATTGCGGCAATGATTTGTAGACCCCACCATGCTTAAATCCATCGCCGTACGGCTGTCTCAGGGCACGCAATACATTCCCAACCCGCGCACCGCCAGCCCCCTCGGACTTCGCGGCAAACCCGTCATCGGCGAGGCCGCCTGCGCCACCGGTTGCAGCGCTTGTCTGGTGGCTTGCCCCAGTCAGGCGATTAACCTCGCACCGGTGCAAATTGACTTGGGCCGTTGCGTGCTGTGCGGTGACTGCGAACCTGTGTGCCCCAGCACCAAACTCACCTTCAGCAACGATGTCAAGCTGGCCGCGACCACGCGCGAAGCCCTGACGGTGAGTGCCACACGCCCCAACCTTGATCCGATTCTGGTGTCCGCCGCGCTGCACAAACGGTTTGGCCGCTCGCTCAAGCTTCGCTCTGTCTCAGCCGGGGGTTGCAACGGTTGCGAGATGGAAATCAACGCCCTGAGCAACGTCAACTTCGACCTCGGACGCTACGGCATTGACATGGTGGCCTCGCCGCGCCACGCCGACGGATTGGTGCTCAGTGGCCCCATCACGCGCAACATGGTGGAAGCCTTGCAGATTTGCTGGGACGCTATCCCCGAACCCAAGCTGGTGATCGCAGTCGGCGCCTGTGCAATTTCAGGCGGAATATTTGCCGACTGCGACACGCTGGACCGCCGTTTTCTGGAGTCCTTCAAACCGTCGCTCTACGTGCCTGGTTGCCCGGCGCATCCCCTGACGTTCATTTGCGGCATTCTGGATTTATTGGGCATTGACAGCTAAACACTTGCATTGCTGCGCTGCTGGGCCAAATGTCGAGATGTTCAATCCTTTATTTTCCAATATTTCCAAGCTCTCACCGTGAAGATTGGATGGCAGTATTGCGATAGCTGGCACAGGGAAATACAAGCTTTGCAAGTGCTAAGATCGAAAAGACAATTTGCATTCAGGTCGCACGTGGTCGTGGAGGTTACAGGTCCACCCAAAGCGTTCTAGCCAGGACTGAACCATGCGTTACATACTTGTCGTTGACGACAATTCCGATATCCGTCGTTTGCTCAGCGTAACTTTTGTCAATCGGTACGAAATCATAGAAGCCGATAACGGCAAAGCCGCGCTCTACGCGATTCGTAAATTTCATCCGGCGGCGGTTCTGTTGGACGTGATGATGCCGGGTGAGATAGATGGCATGCAGGTGCTCGACGCCATCAAGTCCGACCCCAAGACTCGAGACATTCCGGTAGCCATGGTCACTTCGCGTGGCCAGCAGGTCGATCAGGATGACGCCAAGCGACGTGGTGCGGATGCCTATTTTGTAAAACCCTTCAGCCCTCAGAAGGTGGGCTCCTGGATTCAGGGCCTTGCTCACTAAACCTTGCTGCGCCAGCGCGTCGGCATACCTCTCATGATCGATCCTCCCTACGCCCAATTGACAGTGGCCGAACTTCAACAGTTGGCGCGTGGAAATTCAGCTCACAAACCGGATGCACAGGCACGCTTCGAACTGGGGCAACGCTATGCAACAGGCACAGGTGTCGAAAAAGATAACCGGCAGGCCGCGCATTGGTTTGCCCTCGGAGCTGATATCGGCCACCTTGGGGCGCAACGCAATCTGGCATTTGCCTATCTTCACGGCAGGGGGGTGGAGAAGGACATGGTCGAGGGCATCAGGCAGTTGCGTAATGTCGCAGAGCGCGGCGACGCGCCGGCCCGCCGACAGCTGGGGTACCACTACGCGACCGGCACCGGCATTGCCAAGGACGAAAACGAAGCCGTGCACTGGTTTCGCATGGCCGCAGAGCAGGGAGATGTCTTCGCCTTGTACAACCTGGGATTTGCCTACGACAACGGGCGTGGAATTCCGATTGATCCGATGCTTGCAATTTACTGGTATCAACGTGCCGCAGAGCAGGGCATGGCCGATGCCCAATGCGCGCTGGGGCTGATCTATGAGGCCGGCTTGAGCGTGCCGGTGGACTACCCAAAAAGTGTTAAATGGAACCGACTGGCGGCAGAGCAAGACCATGCCGAGGCTTGCAGCAATTTGGGCTGGCTGTATGAAAATGGTTTGGGCGTGACACAAGATCTGGACCAGGCTGACCATTGGTACGCGATCGCAGCGCGCCAGGAGTTTACCCAGGCGAAAGAGCGACTGGCTCGACTGCGACAGAAGCGGCCTGAGCATCCAGTGGAAACCGTTTCGTCCGAAATATCTGCTAGCTGCCTAACGCTGTCTGAAGAGACTGTGAGCCAGGCACCCAGCGTGGCAGCGTACCTGAATCAGGCATTTTCTGGTCTGATCGGGCTGGAGGGGGTACGCGACGAAGTCCTGCGCCAGGCTAGCTACATCCACGTGCAAAAGCTGCGTGCGCAACAAGGTCTACGGATTCCCAGGTGGCCGTCTCGCCATTTGGTTTTTATGGGCAATCCGGGAACTGGAAAAACGACTGTCGCCAGAATCATCGTCGGCCTGTATCAGCGTCTGGGTATTCTCAAGAGCGACAAAATTATCGAGACTGATCGCGCCGGCTTGGTGGCCCCCTACATCGGCCAGTCGGCGCTAAAGACCAAGAAATTGGTGGAGTCGGCGCTAGGTGGGGTTTTATTCATTGATGAAGCCTATGCGCTGGCTCGTTCCGGTGCGCAAGACTTTGGCCATGAAGCCATAGAAACACTGCTCAAGATGATGGAAGACCACCGCGACGACCTGGTGGTAATTGTGGCCGGTTACAGCGCCGAGATGGAAAGCTTTCTTGAATCCAATCCGGGTTTGGCATCGCGCTTCAACCGGTACCTGCACTTTCCGGACTACTCCCCGGCTGAGCTGTTGCAGATCCTGCAGAATTTTTGCGCCACACAGTCTTACGCATTGGATACTGATGTGAATGAGGGGTTGCAAACTCTTTTCGGCCGCGAGATCAAAGGGCAGCGTGGTCACTTCGGCAATGCCCGTTATGTTCGGAATTTGTTTGAAAAAATGATAGAGGCTCAGGCACTGCGAATCTGCAAACTTCCTACAGCCTCCACTGTAGATCTGCAGAATATTCTGCGCGTTGATGTGGAGTCCGCCCTCGGCCACGCCTTGCCAGAGACCGACGTCAGCGCCATCAGCTATGAGCACGCACTGGCCCGACTCGATGCCTTGGTAGGACTGCACCAGGTTAAGCAACAGGTGCGCCGCCTGCTGGCCTTTATGCGCACCCAACACGCGCGGACTGAGGCCGGCAACAAAGCTGCGCAGGGTTTTTCTCAGCATCTGATCTTTACCGGAAATCCCGGCACCGGGAAAACCGTTGTGGCCCGAATTTTGGCCGACCTCTACTTCAGCCTTGGCATCATTCCATCCAACCGCATGGTGGAAGTCGATCGTTCCGGCTTGGTAGCAGGCTATGTCGGCCAGTCCGCCCTGAAGACCCAGACAGTAGTGCAATCAGCCTTGGGCGGTGTGCTGTTCATAGACGAGGCCTATGCCCTGAACGATAGCGATGGCGGAGCCGGCTTTGGTGCGGAAGTGGTGGACACCTTGCTCAAGGCAATGGAAGACCAGCGTGCACAACTCGTGGTGATTGTTGCTGGTTACACCGCGCCCATGCAGGTCTTTATCCAGAGCAACCCGGGGTTGCGTTCGCGCTTTAACCACCACATTGCATTTGAGGACTATTCCCCGCAAGAATTACTCGAAATTTTCACCGTCTTCTGCCGGGAATCAGAATACGCGCTGGATGGCGCTGCGCGCGCGCCGTTGCTCCAAGCCTTTGATCAGCTATTCAGCACTGGCGCCACTGAGTCAAACGGGCGTTTTGTGCGAAACGTATTCGAGCGCGCCATTGAAGTGCAGTCGGGACGCCTGTCCGCGCAAGAAGATGATCCCGGCAATGACATGAACCTGCTACTCAACGTGGACGTTTTGCAGGCACTGCAAGAGGTGCAAGCAGAGCGGTTGTAAACGCCGACCTGACGCCAAAATTCGGTTTCAAGAAATCCCAAGGCCAACAACGCAGGAAACCCACCCAACACTGTCAAGCGCGCCGCTGTACCGCTTTCAAAATACCGCGCAGTATTTCAATCGGGGCCGGAGGGCAACCGGGGACCGTGACATCGACGGCTATCACTTTTGAAACCGGCCCCAAGCTGGCATAGCTCTCGCCAAATAGTCCCCCATCGCAACCACAGTCGCCCACCGCCACCACCAGTTTGGGATCGGGCGTGGCATCATAGGTACGACGCAAGGCCATTGCCATATTGCACGATACCGGCCCAGTCACCAGCAGCAGGTCAGCGTGGCGTGGACTGGCCACAAACTTGATGCCCAGACCCTCGATGTTGTAGTACGGGTTGCCCAGCGCATTGATCTCCAGTTCGCAGCCGTTGCAAGAGCCCGCATCGACCATGCGAATGGTCAGCGCCTGACCCAAAATAGCCAGCAGGTCCTGGTGAATGCGCCCTGCTTCGAGCAGCACGGCATCTGTGTCAAGGGGCAAGGGCTCGGTGCGAATGCCATTTTTGGCAATCTGTTTGACGACTTTCCAAATCATAAATCTTGCCCCGAATAGCTGAGGTTGAAGGACTTGTTGATCAGCGGAAAGTCCGGCACGATATTGCCCATGATGGCGTGCTCCAGAACCGGCCAGTTCTGCCAGGAAGGGTCATGCAAATGACAGCGCCGAATGCGGTGCTGGCTGCCTGCCCCCGCCAACTCAAGCGCCACAAAAACCTCCCCGCGCCAGCCCTCGACCCAGCCCGCACCCCGGCTCGTAGGGTCCGGCAAGCAGACATCGCTGCGCACCTCGCCCGCGGGCAACTCTGTCAGTATTTGACGGATCAGTCGCAGTGATTCAAAAACTTCGTCAAAGCGCACCGCCACCCGGGCTGCCACATCGCCGTTGCGCTGGGTGGCCATCTTGACGTGCAAGCGGTCGTAGGGCGGCGCGGGATGGTCACAACGCAAATCCCAGGCTTGAGCGCTGGCACGTCCTGACATGCCGGTCAGCCCCAATTGCGCCGCCAATGCCGGGGCCACGCGCCCGGTGGTCAAGAAACGGTCTTGCAGCCCAGAATGAGCCTCGTAGATCGCATACAAATCTTTCACTTCGCGCTCAACGGCATCACATTGCTTAGTCAGATGGCCTTTGTGCGCTGCGTCAACATCGCACGCCACGCCTCCTGGCACCACGCAATCCATCATCAAGCGATGGCCAAACACCACTTTGGACAGGCGCAACCAGTCTTCACGCAAACGAGAGAACTGGGCCAAACCAAACGCAAATGCCGCATCGTTGCCCAGCGCCCCCAAGTCGCCCAGGTGGTTGGCAATGCGTTCGCGCTCCAGCAGCAAGGCCCGCAAACTGGCAGCCCGGGGCGAAATGACGCATTCAGCCGCGGCCTCCAGCGCCATGCAGTACGCCCAGGCAAACGCCACCGTGGTGTCGCCCGACACCCTGCCCGCCAAGCGGTGCGCCTGCAGCGGCGGCAACTGCGTCATGCGCGCCTCAACCCCTTTGTGTGTGTAGCCCAGGCGTTGCTCCAGTCGCAGCACTTTTTCGCCCACCACGGAAAAACGGAAATGTCCGGGTTCGATCACACCCGCATGCACCGGGCCGACCGCGATTTCATGAACGCCATCGCCTTCGACCCGAACGAAGGGGTAATCAAGCAACTCACCAGCAGTCGGCAAGGGCGTTGCATCTTCCGAGTGCTGGAGAGGAAAATAATCGACGGGCCATGCGCCGTGGTTCAGCCACGGACGCAGGTCTTTGGCATCACCCGCCTCGATACCTGACAACTCAAAAGCAGCCCGCTGCATTCTGGCCACGGCCGGGAAAAACGGCACCAGGTCTGGGTAGTGGCGCTGGTCGCCGGCCAACGGTAATTCAAGCCAGACCAAGCCGTCTGCCACGCCATACGCCACACACACCGAGGCTCCTTGCGCCAGTGCGCCAGCCCACAAGGCGATCAATCGCCCCCCTGAATCGCGAACGGCGAGGGCGGCGGCAAGCCAATCCGTTGTCGAGACGCTGGCGTAACCCATTGGCACTGGGGTTGCCAAGCGCTGAAAGTCGACGGCCATGCCTGGAATTTTCATCAATAGCCTCCGACCATTTTTGCGGCCTGCACAAACCAGTGATTCAGGTAGGGTGGAATGTAAAGCCCCAGCACCAATCCGATGCCAAGGTGAATAAACACCGGCAGCAGCGCCGGTGGATGGGCCAGCGGTTTCAGCGATGTTTCGCCAAACACCATGGGCAACACCCGCACCAGCATGGAGGCAAAAGCCACACCGAGTGCGATGAACAAAAAGGGCGTGGCCCAGGGCTGCTCGCGCATGGCGGTGGTAAGAATTAAGAACTCGCTGGCAAAAATGCCAAACGGGGGCATGCCCAAAATGGCCATCACGCCCAGCATCAGACCCCAGCCGACCGTCGGGTTGACTTTGATCAGGCCACGAATCTCACTCATGATCTGGGTGCCGGCTTTTTGTGTCGCGTGGCCTACCGTAAAGAAAATGGCTGATTTGATAAGCGAATGCACCGTCATGTGCAACAAACCGGCAAAATTGGCAACAGGTCCGCCCATGCCAAACGCAAAGGTGATCAGCCCCATGTGCTCAATCGACGAGTAAGAAAACATGCGCTTCACATCTTTTTGACGCGACAAAAAGAACGACGCTACTACCACCGACAGCAGACCGAACCCCATCATGAGTTGCCCAGCCAAATGACTCTGCAAGGCTCCGTCGGTCAGCACCTTGCAGCGCAGCACGGCATACATGGCCACGTTGAGCAACAGGCCAGACAGCACGGCAGAGACCGGCGTCGGGCCTTCGGCATGGGCATCGGGCAACCAGCTGTGCAAAGGCACCATGCCAACTTTTGCGCCATAACCGATGAACAAAAAGGCAAAGGCCAGCGTGACGATGGCCGGGTCTAGCTGGGTCTTGATGGCATCCAGACTGGTCCATAACAATGTGGCGCCGTGGGGGCCCAGTACTTTTTCGGCCGCCATGTACAAGAGCACGGTGCCAAACAAGGCCTGGGCAATGCCCACGCCACACAAAATGAAATATTTCCAGGCGGCCTCCAGGCTGGCGGCCGTGCGGTACACGCTGACCAACAGCACGGTGGTCAGCGTGGCGGCCTCCATCGCCACCCACAAAATGCCCAGATTATTGGTGGTCAGCGCCAGCAGCATGGTGAAGCTGAACAGCTGGTACATGCCGTGGTACAGGCGCATGCGTTTGGGGTTCATCTTGCCGTGGTCTTGCTCCACCCGCATGTAGGGACGGGAGAAGATGGCGGTGGTGAGCCCGACAAAAGCCGTCAGGGTGACCAAAAAAACATTTAACGGGTCAATGAAAAATTGCTGATCCCAGACGAACGCCGGTCCGCCTGCGATGATCTGTGCCGTCAAGATACAAGCCGCGATAAAAGTACCCAGACTGAAGATGACATTGATGTTGCGGGCGACATCGCGATGACCGGTCAATCCCAAAACCACCGCGCCCGCCAGTGGAATACCCAAAACAAAGTAAAGAACGTGCATGTTCAGTCTTCCTTGAGCGATTCAAGGTGGTGAATATCGAGGCTATCGAATTTTTCACGGATCTGAAACATGAACACCCCCAGAATCAGCACCCCAACCAACACATCCAGCGCAATGCCAAACTCCACGATCATGGGCATGCCGTTGGTCACGGTGGTGGCCGCAAAGATGAGACCGTTTTCCATGGATAAAAACCCGATGACCTGCGGCACAGCTTTGGAGCGCGTGATCATCATCATGAAGGACAGCAGCACGCAGGCCAGCGCAATACCGAGTGAGCCGCCCGCCATCGAAGAGGACAAGCGCGAAATCGGCAAGGCCAGACTGAAAGCAAAGATTACGAGTGCAATACCCACCAGCATGGTGGTGGGAATATTGAACAGTGTCTCTACGTCCCAGCGCACGTTCAGCTTGCGAATGACCCGGTGCAGCAGCCACGGGATCAGGATGACTTTAAGCACCAGCGTCAAGCCCGCCGACACATACAAATCGGGTTGGTGTGTGGCATAGCCGAGCAGGACAGACGCGGCCACCAAGGCAGCCCCCTGCAGGGCAAACAGATTGATCAGCGAGACGATGCGGCGCTGCGAGATCATGGCAAACGACAGCATCAAGATCAGGGTCGCAAACAGGTTGATCAACTGCGGAACAAACTTGATCATGCAACCCCCAGCAAGATGTTGACCAGCAGCCCGATCACCGCCAGCAAAAAGGCCGTGGCGAGAAACTCCGGCACCCGAAAGATGCGCATCTTGGCGCTGACGGTCTCGATGAACGCCATCAACACCCCGCCAATCGCCAACTTGACCATCAACACCGGCAAGGCCAGCAGTAGCGCGAGCGGTGCATTGGCTTCTGCCACGCCCCAGGGAAAAAACAGCGCCAGCCCCATGCAGGAATAGGCGAACAGTTTCAGGCTGGCGGCCCATTCCAGCAGCGCCAGATGACGACCCGAATACTCCAGAATCAAGGCCTCATGGATCATGGTGAGTTCCAGATGGGTGTCCGGGTTGTCCACCGGCACCCGCGCATTCTCGGCCAGCGACACCATGGTGAACGCCACCCCGGCCACCAGCATGCTGGGGTAGATCGCCAGTTCGCGGTGCGCCAGCGTTTCGACGATGGTGGTGAGTGAGGTTGAGCCTGAAATCATGGAGGCACAAAACAGCACCATCAGCAGCGCGGGTTCGGCCAGAAAGCCCACCAGCATTTCGCGCCGGGCACCCAAACTGCCAAAGGCGGTGCCCACATCCATCGCCGCCAACGAGATAAAAACACGCGCCAGCGCAAACAAACCCACCAACGCAATGGCGTCCGCAGCCGGGGACAAAGGCAAGTCGGTAGACAAGGTCGGGATGATGGCGCTGGCCAGCAACATACAGCCAAAAACAATATAGGGCGCCATGCGAAACAGAGTGGACGCGTGCTCCGCCAACACCGATTCCTTGTTGAACAGCTTGCGCAGCACACGGTAGGGCTGCAGCAAGCCGGGTGCCGACTTGTTCTGCAATCGGGCCCGCCACTGATTCACCCAGCCCGACAGCAACGGGGCCAGCAGCAGCGCCACGACAATCGCCATGAGTTGCGACAGCAGGCCGAGCGCGCTCATTGCTTCACCACCAGCAACACCACGATCAGGGTCACAAAGCTGTACATCAGGTACACGGCGATGCGCCCTTGTTGCAACAGTCCGATAATTTTTGACACGCGTTCAACCCCCGCTGCCACCGGCAGGTAGAGCCAGTGCCACAGAGGATCTTCAACCGTTACGCGGTAGTGCGGTTGTTCATCAAACGCGGTGGGCAGTTCGCGCTTCATCCGAAATAACGGCTCGAATATTTGTCGAATGGGTTGCCCAAAGCCTTCGGCGGTGTCTTGCATGCGGGCGGTTTGCCACGGATGACCACAGTCCCACGGTGGGGCGCGGCGGGTGCCGCCCTTGTACAACTGGCGAACGATCAGGTACGCCACCCCAAAGCAGGCCAGTACACCCAATAAGAATATGGTGGGGGCGTAGCTGGCGCGCTCCATGCTGACCGGCACCAGCAGCCAGCCACTGGCCTCCACTGTTTTAGCCAAACCGGCCGAGACCAGCAACTGCGTCACCGGATCAATCAGCCCAATCACCTGATTGGGGAACAAGCCCAGCACCACGCAACCCAGCGCCAGCCACACCATGCCCATGCGCTCCCAAGTTCCTGCGTCATGTGCTCCGGCGAGCTTTTCTTCACGCGGTTGGCCCAGAAAAATGATGCCAAAGAACTTGACCATGGTGTAGCCAGACAGCGCGGCAATCAGCGCAATCAGCGCGGCCACCACTGGCACCAGCATGTTGAGAAACGAACTGGGCAGCCCGGTGGTGAACAGAAAACTCTGCAGCAGCAACCACTCGGCCACGAAGCCCCCAAAAGGCGGCAGACCGGCGCAGGACAGCGCACCAACCAGACTGGGCCAGGCAACCCAGGGCATGTACCGAATTAAGCCACCCAGTTTGCCAAGACTGCGTTCACCGGTGGCGTGCAACACCGCGCCCGTGCTGCAAAACAGCAGACTTTTAAAAAAGGCGTGACTAAGGACGTGGTACAGCGCCGCCGTCAAGGCCAGGGCCGACAGCGTTTTCATGCCGTAGACTGAGAACAGCAGCGACAGCCCAAAGCCGACGCACATCAGGCCCACGTTTTCAATGGACGAATACGCCAACAGACGCTTCATTTCCACCTGCACGGTGGAGAACACCACGCCGAACAGGGCCGTCACCAAGCCCATCGCCATCAGCAGCACGCCCCACCACCAGAGGCGCGTTTGCAGCAAATCAAACGCCACCCGCAAGATGCCATACAAGGCAATTTTCAGCATCACCCCGCTCATCAAGGCCGAAAAAGGCGACGGTGCCGCCGGATGCGCCTCGGGCAACCAGGCATGCAGAGGCAAGATACCGGCCTTGGCACCAAAGCCAAACACCGCCAGCACAAAGGCCACCGACGCCCAGAACGGCGACAGGTGCTGGGCCCGCATATTGGCAAAGGTGTAGTCCCCGGTGTTGGCCTGCAGCACACCAAAGCACAGCAAGATGCCCAAGGCGCCGATGTGGGCGACCAGCATGTACAAATAACCTGCGTTGCGAATCTCGGCACTGCGGTGGTTTGCCATGACCAGAAAAAAGGACGAAAAAGCCATCGTTTCCCAAACCACCATGAAGGCATAGGCATCATCCGCAATCACCACCATGGCAATGCTGGCCAAAAAGACGTGGTACTCGAAGCAGATCAAGCCAGGTGGCGTGCCCTCGCCCTGTCGGAAATAGCCGGCGGCAAACAAGGACACCCCGACCGATACGCCACCCATCAGCATCAGAAAGAAAGCCGACAAACTATCGAGTCGCAGATGAAATGGCAGTTGAGGTAGTCCGATAGGTAGCACGGCCACTTCGGGACCACTGCTCGCAGCACTAAGCGCCACCCCCATCAGCACCAGCGATATGACGCCACTCACAGGAAACAGCACGTTCACCACCAGGCCGAAGCGCTTGAGTGCAAACACCCCCAGCAGGCCCAACAGAAGCCAGGCACAGACCAGCACCAAGACCCAATCAAGGTGAACCCAGGCTGCTAGATTGGTTAAACCATTCATCCAACCATAGTACTCGCTGGGGAATGAATACGGCTACAACTTGAAACGCGAAAAATCAACATCGATGCGCACAGAGTTTGATCAAAATTAATAATTACATTTGTCGCCAGTCGCATTTCCGCCCCGTTAACGACGCGACAATAGCGGCCATGACTTTCAAGCCCCATCAGCCTTTGCGTCAAGCGCTCTCTTTCTTTCGGCCCCGTTTGGTGGATGCCATTCAAGGCTACAACCGACCCCGGTTCATCAAGGACCTTGGCGCCGGACTCACCGTCGGCGTGGTTGCGCTACCCCTGTCGATGGCCTTTGCCATTGCCAGCGGACTGAAACCGGAAGCGGGCCTGTTCACGGCCATTCTGGCGGGTCTGCTGATCTCGGTATTGGGCGGTAGCCGGGTGCAAATTGGCGGCCCCGCCGGTGCCTTCATCGTGATTGTTTACGGCATCGTCGAACGTTATGGCTTGGCCAACCTGATTTTGGCCACCGCCATGTCAGGGGTCATGTTGTTTGCCATGGGGTTTTTCAAAATGGGCACGCTGATCCGGTTCATCCCGATTGCGGTGGTCATCGGCTTCACCAATGGCATTGCGGTGCTGATTGCGCTGTCGCAGGTGAAAGACTTTTTAGGATTGAGTGTGGTCAGCATGCCCGCCAACTTCTTTGGCATGCTGAGCACCCTGACCCATGCGATCGACACCCTCAACCCGCAAGCCGCAGCGATGGCCGTGTTGTGCCTGAGCACTTTGGTCATGTGGCAGATTGCCCTGCCTAAACTGGCTCGAAAACACCGGTGGGCCGCGCGCTTGGCTCTGGTGCCCGGCACGGTGGTGGTGCTGGTGCTGGCCACGGTATGCGTGTCGGTGCTCAAACTGCCGATCGAAACCATTGGCAGCCGTTTCGGCGGTATCCCGTCCACCCTGCCAACGCTGGTTTGGCCTGACTTCTCTTGGGAGTCGGCGCGCTTTTTGTTTATTCCTGCGCTCACGTTGGCCCTACTCGGCGCCATTGAATCCCTGCTGTGCGCCCGCGTGGCTGACAGTATGATTGACGACCGCCACAACCCCAACCAGGAACTGATGGCACAGGGCATCGCCAACTTTGTCACGCCTTTTTTTGGTGGCATGCCAGCCACCGGCACCATCGCCCGCACCGTCACCAACGTCAAAAGTGGCGCCACCAGCCCGATCGCGGGTGTGGTGCATGCCGTCACGCTGCTGCTGGTCATCTTGCTGGCCGCCCCATTGGCGCAGGATATTCCACTCGCCGCCATGGCCGCCATCCTGATGTTTGTGGCCTGGAACATGGGTGAATGGCGGGAGTTTGTGCACCTGCGCCAGTACCGCATGCCGTACCGCGCCACCCTGCTGTCAGTGTTCTTCCTGACGGTGGTGTTTGACCTGACTGTTGCCGTGGAAGTCGGTCTGGTGGCGGCGTGCATCACCTTCATTTACCGTATTTCAAGCCTCTCTCGTTGCGAAGTCGTGAGTGATCAAGACTACCCGGCGCTTGCCGAACAGGCCGGCCAAGTCGCCAGCTACCGGCTTTATGGCGCCCTGTTTTTTGGTGCCGTCAAACTGATTGAAGACCTGCAAGACCGCCTGCCCGCCCGGGTGTTGATGCTGGATATGAAAAACGTCATTTACATTGACTCCTCTGGCGCAGACACCTTGAACGACCTTGCCCGTGCCTGTGCTAAAAACAAGGTGAGATTGGTGGTGTGCGGCCTGAGCCACCAACCGCTGGATATCACCGAGCGCTGCGGTTTTGTTACCCAAGTGGGCGCGGCCCATTTATTCCCCGATCTGGCCGAAGGCGTGGCGGCAGCGCTGGCCCGGTAAAATTCAACAAATAGGAAGATTTATGAACATTTTTTACCGACCCAAATACCTGTCTGAAGCCACTCAATTCATTGATCAACTGAAAGACAAAGACCCCTCGATCCATGCCAAGCAGCGCGAAGGCCGTGATCTGCTGTGGGACAAAAACGTGAGCCGCAGTGACTGGAGCGCGTTCCGCGAGGCGGAAGTTGCGCAGAAGC
>SESB01000879.1_pt1 | contig 21111 bp, 23 predicted proteins | sample 3171441 | NCBI WGS metagenome assembly SESB01 (sample SAMN06051867, study PRJNA518727) | freshwater metagenome | biome: subpolar coniferous forest; feature: holomictic lake; material: water; isolation source: holomictic Lake 227, 6 m depth | place: Canada: near Kenora, Ontario | collected... | reverse complement strand
AAGATTTTAAGTGACATAACGATTTTTAATAAGTATGCAAAATTCGTGCCAGAATTACAACGCAGAGAGACTTGGGAAGAGTTAGTAGACCGTAACATGGCAATGCACATTCGGAAGTATCCTCAGCTTAAAAAAGAGATTAAGGAAAATTACCAATATGTGTACAATAGGCAAGTATTACCTTCTATGCGTTCTTTACAGTTTGGTGGCACTCCTATTGAGCTTGCTAATAACCGTATGTTCAATTGTGCTTATTCCCCTGCTAATCACCCAGCCATCTTTAGCGAAACGATGTTTAATCTACTTGGAGGGTCGGGAGTTGGTTTTTCGGTGCAGAAGTGTCATGTGGAGAAACTGCCTATTATTTTGGGTCCTACGGAAAAACAAAGGAGGTTTTTAATTGGAGATTCTATTGAAGGATGGGCAGATGCTGTTAAAGTCCTTATTAAAGCATATACCCTTGGTAAGTCTGACCCTGTGTTTGATTTTAGGGATATCCGTCCTAAAGGGGCAAGACTTATTACTAGCGGAGGGAAGGCTCCAGGTCCAGACCCTTTACGCATCTGTCTTGATAAGCTTCGTAGCGTACTCAATGACTCTATTGGTCGTCAACTCAAACCGATTGAAGTGCATGACATGGTTTGTCATATCGCTGATGCTGTCTTATCTGGCGGTATCAGACGTGCTGCTTTAATTAGCTTATTTGACCATGATGATTTGGACATGCTTTCTGCTAAGAGTGGCTTTTGGTGGGAATTAAATCCTCAACGTGGTAGGGCTAATAACTCAGTTGTATTACATCGAGACCACATTACTAAAGAAGACTTTTTAGCTGTTTGGGCACGAGTTAAAGAAAGTGGTGCAGGAGAACCTGGAATCTTTTGGACTAATGACTATGACATGGGGGCTAACCCTTGTTGTGAAATTGCTTTAAATCCTAACCAATATTGTAATCTTGTAGAAGTGAATGTGTCAGATGTAACTACTCAAGAAGAGTTAAATGCTCGTGTAAAAGCTGCTACTTTTATAGGCACATTACAAGCTGGGTATACAGACTTTCATTATCTACGTAATGCTTGGAAAGACCAAACAGAGAAAGAAGCTTTACTTGGTGTAAGTATGACAGGCATTGCTTCTGGTAGTGTGCTTAAACTTAATTTAAAAGAAGCTGCAGCTATAACAATTGAGGAGAATAAACGTGTTGCTTCGATTATCAATATTAATGCTAGTGCTCGTATTACTACTGTCAAGCCCGCAGGTACTACTTCTCTTGTCTTGGGGAGTTCTAGTGGGATACATGCTTGGCATAATGATTATTACATTCGGAGAATGAGGGTAGGTAAAAATGAACCTTTATACACCTACATGAAAACTAAAGTGCCTTCACTCATTGAGGATGACTTCCATAAGCCACACTTGGAAGCTGTAATGTCTTTTCCACAAAAGGCTCCAGAAGGTGCAATGCTTCGTACTGAAAGTTATAAAGAGTTGTTAGAACGTGTTAAACGATTTAACATAGAATGGGTAGGAGAAGGGCACATCTCAGGTAATAACAAACACAATGTATCTTGCACCATCTCATTGAAAGATGATGAATGGGAAGGATGTGGAGAGTGGATGTGGGATAACCGTGAAGACTATACAGGCATTTCAGTTCTTCCGTATGATAATGGTTCTTATAAGCAAACCCCTTTTGAAGATTGTACTAAAGAGCAGTATAAGGAGATGTTTAAACACTTAACATCTATCAATCTTAAACAAGTAATAGAACATGATGACTTGACAGAGGCTAAAGACAATTTGGCCTGTGCTGGAAATTCTTGTGAGATAAATTAGGAGAAATATGTTTACATTATTAAATAAGTATCTCACTCCCCTTGTGGGAGCTGCAGGATTGGCACTAGGATTGTATTTAAGTCATTTATATCATGCAACAATTGAAGCTAAACAGTCTAAAGATTTAATAGCTCAAATTGAGAAGCAAAAATCACTTGACAATGCAACTATTGTTCAGTTACAATTAGATGAAGAACATCTTAGACAGAGTTATATTAAATTAGGGGAAAAAATCCATGAAACCAAAATTACTACTACTCCTTGTACCATTACTACTGATGGTATCAAGTTGTGGAATCAATCAATCGGACTTGAGGAAGACTTGCCCAAGGATACCAAAGGAACTGCTGAAAGCACCAACACCTCCAGTGGAATTAGTGCAGAGTCCCTCTTCCAAAACAAATTAGAAAATGATGAAATCTGTAATGGTCTTCGTAAGCAATTAGATGCAATTATCAAATGGGACTTAGAAACTTATGGAGAATGAGTATAATGAAATAGAGTCAACATTGGAAGTGACTAAAGTACTTATTGATGCAACACTAGAACATTTACGTTTAGGGAATTATTACACTTGCAAAAGGATGATTGGATGTATTACAGCTCCTCTTGCTCTTTGTGAGCACAAACTTGACAATTTAGCAATGGAGAAATAAAATGAGTATTGCAGTTCAATTTATTACAGGGGTTGCTTTAGGATTTGAATTTGTTACCGATGCAGAAGGAGAAACATTTTTTGTAGTAGATGCACTAATAGTACGTTTAATTTTTGTAAGAAACTAAAAGGAGAAAAACATGGCAACATTAAGACAAGCAATTCAAGCAAAACTCGACATCGCTAATTCAGGGGTAGCTTCACTTGAATCTGGATTAGCTTCAGCAGAAGCACAATTTACAGAATGGATGGACCAGGATGTAGATGCTATTAAAGCAAAAGCAGATGCACTTGTAGCAGAACAAGCTAAATATTTATAAGGAGATAGTATGAATTTTAATCAAGCAAATGTAACAAAAGTTGACAATGGTTATGTGGTAGTTTTGCAAGGTTTTGACATTTTGTCTAAACAACAGCTCACAGAACAATATATTGCTAAAGATTTAGACGAAGCAGTGATTTTTCTTAAAGGTGAGTCAAAACTGACCTCATAGGAAGCGTTTAAACGCAATAAAAAAGCCCAGTCAATACGATGGGCTTTCTTTTTACCTAAAATTAGCCTAAGGCCCTAAAAATAGTGTTGCTGACGATTTGTAGTAAAAAAGGCGTAGATTTGGTAGTTATTACATGTAAAAATGAAAGCCAAAAAACTTTTTACTTACTACATCCTCTAATGTTGGCTTGACCGCCTATAACGTTTTACCTGTTAAAAAGAACTCTCGTTCATTCTGTCTACGTTTATATAGACCCTCAACTCTTTTTCCACCAGCATGACACCATTTTAAAAACTCATTAGCAGCTTCTCCATACTTTTCTTCATTCAGAAGTTTAAGAAGAGTGGATGTAGCAAAAGCATGAGCACCTACATTGTAAGTAAAAGAACATAGAGCATCAAACTGGTGTTGTTCTAACATGACAGTTACTGCTGTGTTAATAATAGTAACAGCCCATGCACAATCTTTTTCTAACAAAGAAGTTGCTTCTACAGAAGATAAGGCACCAAACACTTCACCTGCTACAATCTTATGACCAAACCCTATTGTAGGATAGCCAGCTACATCATCATAAGGTACAGCACAGAACCCTTCAAACTTCTTTATAAGGTCTAAACCTTCTTTAGATATTTTCATTTAATAACATCTCGTAATGGTGTTAAATCTTCTGTGGTCCAAAAGTCTTTTGTTAGCATTTCATTTAAATAGTCTACGTTAGCTTCTATATCAATTAAATTATCTTCTGATGGACTAACAATAGCCTTTAGCTCAATAATCTTTTTAACGCTTTGCATACAATAATCATATTGCAATTCAATTTCAGTCATGTTATCCCACCATCCATACACCAGCATTATCTGTATAAACAGGAACAGCTACTATTCCACCACCTGTAACAGCAGCTCCAAATACAGGAGTTAAAGCATCTGTTACAAAAGCCCTAGCACCTACAGTAGCTGTTGGTAATGTTGCAACAGTATAATTAGTGCCATAAATAGCACCACGCAATTGAGTTAATGATACAGACGTATTTCCTAATGTAACGCTATTAGAACCTGCGCCTGCAGCACTTGCTCCTATAACAGTTTCATTAGAGTTAGTAGAAGCAGAACCTATTGTTTGATAGCCAATGTAAGTGTTATTAGCTCCTGTGGTATTAGCGTTTGTTCCTGCTGCGCCCCACCCTGCTTGATGTCCTAATGCAGTATTAAATCTACCCGTTGTGTTAGCATATAACGATTTATATCCAACCACAGTATTGGCAGCTGATAATGTAGTAGAAGCTGTGCCAACTCCATTGGTATAAAGAGCTTGGTATCCAATAGCTGTGCATCCATTACCACGAGCAGTAGCACTCCAACAAGCTTGGTAGCCTATTGCAGTTTGAATTGCTGTGTTGTTTGTGTAAGAAGCTTGATATCCAATAGCAATTGAACCAGCTCCCGTAGTTCCTGTTGCTGCTCCTAACGCTTGCGAACCAATGACTACAGAATTATTACTTGTTGTAAGTGCGCTTGCAGCAGCATATCCAAAAAAGATTGAGTCTGTAGCATTACAAGTAATTGCTATATTTGAGCCAACACCTACAGTTTGACTGGTAGAACCTCCGCCAAGTCCAGACCCCATTCCTACATTATTATCGGTAGTGCTACTTAAAAGAACATTTCCAATAGCTACATTATTTGACCCTACAATATTTGAAGATAATGCAGAATAACCAATAGCAATATTACCTGCTCCTGATTGATTTGCAGGCAAAGCATAATAACCAATAGCAATATTAGACGAACCACTAGTTAATGATGTTAGTGTACCTCTACCTACCCCAACATTACCTGTTCCTGTAGTAGACGCGTTAGATAAAGCTCCTCTTCCCAATGCTAGGTTGTCTATGTTAGCTGCGCCTTTACCTATTGTGGCACTATTTACTGATATATCTGTAGCAAATACAGGACTACTAGCTAAAGCTAAAACTGTACCAGTTCCTGTTGTAGTATAACTTGTCCCCCAAGCACTACCAGTAGAATTAGCAATGCCAGCACCAGGATAGGTCATTCCTAAACCAGAGATACCAGTAATAGTACCACCAGTAATGTTTACAGCATTAGCATTTTGAGTAGCCATAGTCCCAAAAGTAGGAAGAGTAGATACACTAGTATGTTCTGCAGCAGTGAGGTGGTAACGATTTAAACTATCTCCTCCTTGAATGTTAGTTAAAGTATTATGGTCTCTAGTAACAATAGAATTTAAATTACTTCCAGAGAAGTCAAGACCACTAAAACTAATCCCAGTGGCTTGTGTAAATTTAGAGTAAACTTTAAAGAACCACTCTCTCCATTCAAAACTATTGGAGACAGGGTTATTAGGAGGTGGGGGTAGTTGTACAGCCATTAATCTTCTTCCCCATAGACAAAATCTGTGCAATAGCCAAAATCATGTAATTTAGGAAGTTCTTTTTCCAACCGTTCACCAATATCATCACGGACAATAAGGCTATTAGGAATCTCCACACAATCCATAACTTCATAGGCTTTCTTTGCAGCTTCTTTAACATTGTTTGCGGTACCAGTAGTGACAATAACATAATCGCCAGCAGAGACCACCATATCTTCATAAACAATTTTACCATTCCTTAATACAGGAGCTTTCCCCATCTTAACTTCACACAAATGAACATCATCAAATATCTTTTCTAAACCATAGACAGGATAGCCAGATGGGTCACGACCAGTAGATTTAGTAAAAGGAAAGTCAGGAATAGCCCCCAAGACACCCACAGCAATTTTGTCAGATGCTTTTAAAGTGTCAAAACCATGCACTAAGTCAAACATCCATTCAACAGGGTCTCCTTTATGCAAAGCAGCTTGGATATTAAATAGAGGCCACCCTGGACGTGTAGTCCATTCCAATGGTCTTGGAGAGCCATTCTTGTCAATAATGAAAGCCAAGTCTACATAACCACAATAACCAATAAATCGTAAGTAGTCTTCTAGTTTACCAAGTGTTTCATCAAATAATGTAGATTCTTCTACATATTTAAGAACAGTCCCCATTTCACCAGTGTTTACCCCATAATTACCTGACATTAGTTTCTTAAACTCAAAGTTCTCACATTTAAGTTTATTAAAACCATGAGGGCCAACCCAACCCCCTACAGCTACCTCAATGCCAGGAGTAAATTCTTGTAAGATGAATGGTTGTTTATTTTTACCTTTAGACTTCCATCTTTCTAACATGAAAATCATATCAGCAGGAGATTTAGAAACATAACTTAACGCTTTGTCTGCATCCCCTGACGGTTTGGACACATAACGTTTTGGGTTAGCTTTAACAAACTCAATAGCAGAGATGTAGTCATCGAAACACTCAGAAGGAATAACATCTAGACCCACCTTTTCCAATACTTTCATTCCAAACCCACGGTCTAGCTCTAAGTCAGCAGCTAAGTTTGTAGGACCAACAATCGGATACCCTTGCTTGTGATACTTTTCTAGAAAGTTAATTTGATAGGCATTGTCTGACAAAATAATAATGTCAGCCCAATTCATGTGTTGTTGCCAGTCAGCTACACGAGGGATAAGTCCTCTGCCAATGTCAGACTCTTCTCCTTTAATAGATTTCTTAATCCATTGCTTTACTTCATGCCCAGCTTCCATACAACGAATACCAAAGTCAACAAGTGCACCAGTAGCATCTAATAGTAATACTTTCATTTATAATCCTTAGTCTTCAGAAAGAGCTTTATAGCCATAATAACCAGCAGTACCTGCAACACCCATTCCATATAAAGAACGTCTAATCATATAATTAATGGCATTTTTAGCAGCAGCACTCTTACCATATTTACGTTCAATTTCATCAAATTGATTTAATAGTCTTTGATATTGAACATCATCAATTTTTTTATCTTTACGTAAATTATTAATAATAGATTTACCTTCAGACATAGCTTGTTTAGCATCACCTGTAGAAAGTTTACCTAAAGACATTCTATATTTTTCAGCCTCTTTTTCTGACATAGCAATAGCAGATTTAGCTTTTTCAGCTTCTCCTGTAAGACGAGTAGTAGCAGCTTCTGCTTTTTTACCTGCAGCCGTTCCAGCCATTTCATTTATCTTTTTAGATTCTGCTATTTTAGTTAAAGGTGTACGCATTTCTGGAAACACTCTTAAAAGACCTTCTTGCTTTCTAATAAAGTCTTCTGTTTGTTTTGCAGACATTCCTTCAACTTCAGTTCTAAAATGCCCTCTAATTGCATTTAATACTTTAGGGTCTTTTCCTCCAGTTAAAGCCAAAAGACGTTCAGCTTTTTCTTGAGAACCATCTAAATAATAGTTAGCAGTTGCTTTTTTATCAGCAGAAAATAATGCTTTTTCTTCAGCAGCAATTTCAGTTTCAGTGAGGGCTTTTCCTCTTCCAGCTAGTGCTCTAGTAATAGGTTCTGAAGTTTCTTTATACTTTTGAATGTATTCACCAACTCTAGGTTCATAAGCGTTCATAGCACCAAGAAGTTTATCAGACAATTTTTTCATGCGAGTAGCATCTAAAGCACTAAAACCTTCTACAGTAGTTAAATCTTTATTAGTAAGCATACGTCTTAAAAATTCTGCTTGGTCTAATGTTAAAGGTTTAGTTTTAAAATCTTTAGGTTTATATCTAGGATTTACAGTAGCTCTTAACTGTTCTACTTTTTTCTCTTCTTCAGTTAAAGGAATTTTTTCACCTTCAATAGCTGAGAATCGTTTTTTAAGTTCAGACCTAAAAGGTTCTGGAGTGTCCTCAATTTGTTGTTTAACTTCACCAAGAGTTTTATTAAACTGTTCAGCACTTTTTGGATTTGTAGATATAAAGTCACCCTTAGCTTGTCTAGCTTTAGCTTCTGCAAATGCAGGGTCTTTAATTTGTCCTATAGCTTCTTCTTGTTGAGTTTGTTTTAATGCTTGAATATTTTTACGACCAGCAGGTTGAATTACTTCCCCTACATCTTCAGCAAGCACTTTATTTTCTGTACTTAAAGAAGTAAGATGTTTATCAAGAGTAGCTTGTCTTTGTTTTTCACGAGCTGAAGCAACTTTTTCACGTCCTCCAAGTTCTTCTTGAGCCTTACCAATCTTTTGTAATTTTTCAAGTTGAGGTTGTTGAGAAGCCTCTTGTTCAGAAACTACTTCTTCAGCTTTAGATTTAAGTTCCCCTCTAAGACTTTGAGCCATTTGTTCAGCTTCAGTGCCTTTAGAAAGTTTATAAAAGTCTACAGCTTTCTTTGCAGCCTTTACTCCTGATATTCCCCCAGTAATAGCAATAGGAAGCATACCAGCAGCTTCTTCTTCTGCAGGTCTACGAGTAGGAGTAACCATACCTGCTTCTTGAAATTTTTGCCCAACCCACTCAGAACCACCTACAGGTTTTTCTGGAGCTTTATAACCTGGCCCCATTTTTTGTTGAAGTTCTTTTCCCATAGCAGAACGTTCAATTTTACTAGCTTCTTCTAACCCAGCAGAAGCCATATCAACAAATCCACCTATTCCTTTTGCAATAATCCCACGATTAATTACATCAGTAATATGAGATAAAACCCCTCTAGCAGGGGTAGGTTCTTCTTCTTCTACAGGAGTTCCTCCAAATTTAGAGCCAACACTAGTAGCTTTAGGAATTTCTTCATCAAGTGCAATACCACCAAATTTACTAGCCATTATGGTTTCCTATATTTTTTATCATCTTCAATATAAATAGCTCCACTAGGTAAAGCATCATATTGTTGTTTAGAAGTAACTGAAGGAGTTTCAGTTGTTTTCATTGGAGGAGCTTTTTCACTTAATTTTCCTACAAGTTTTTCTTTTTGGTCAACATCTAAATTCCAACCATCTAATTTACGATAAAGGTCTTTTCTACGTGTGCCTAAAACAGCTCCATAACCCTCTTTAGTATATTTAGTAGGGTCAAGAGCACTTCCACCCATTTTCATCATTTGTACTGTTAAACGACCACCTTGTGCTTCTTTTTCAATTTCAAAAGCAGTGTATAAGGCTTCTTTACGGAAAGCAGCATTTTTAGCTGTTGGTTCCACTGAACCTTCCACAAAATTCTTAATGTCATCTTCAGTAATTTCTTTATCATCAGACAATCCTTTAATACGGTTTTGAATTGTTTTTAATGATAATTGAGCACCAGTACGAATTTCAGGGTCTTTAAGTTTATCAAGTAAATGATCAGCAGCAACAATAGCACTACCAGTGTTAGTAATGTTTTGGTCAATCTTAGCATCCCCAGAAGAATCACCAATAGTATTTTTTAAGAAAGCAGTAGGGCCAATTCCAGCACCTTGTTTAGCTTTAGTTTGGTCTGTTCTAGCCTTTTCTAATTCACCTAAAATCTTTAATTGGTCAATTTTAGCTTGGATAAGATTAGCTTTGTCTGCCATACCCTCTTTTTGAAGTTGTAGTTTTTGCTCTGCTAATTTATTTAATTCTTGAGCACGTTCTATTTTTCGTTCTTGTTCTTTTTGTTTGTATTCAAATTCAAGTTGTGTTTTTTGAGATTTAAGAACGTCAGTGCCTTTTTCAGCTCTACCTTTAAGGTTTTCAACCATTGCTGCTCGTTCTTGTGGAGTACGTGCCCTCATTAATTCATCACCTGTGGCACCAAGTTCAGATTGTGCTTTTAATACAAATCTAGCCCAAGCCCCTTCAGAATCTGCAGGGTTAGCTTTAACTTCTGCTTCATAGCCACGAACAAGTTGTCCACCAAGTTCTAAAGTAGTTTGTACATTAGATAGATGATTGATTTGTGCTTTGTCATGATTAATTTGTAATTCTTCGTTTTGTAAAGCTAAAGCATTAGCAAGTTTATAATTGCCTTTAGCATTGGCAAGTTTAATGGCATTAGTGTTACGTTGTAAAACACCTTTTAAACCCTCTACTTCATTTTGAGAAGATTTCATTTTTTCCATTGGAGTAGCAGGGGCTTCTGGTGTAACAGGTTGTTTAGCAGCTTCTTCAGCTTTAGCCCCACCCATAAAGCTAGGCATAGGAGCACCACCAAGAGGAGATTTAGTTGGCATACCACCAGACTCACCCGGTAAAATACCTTGTGCTAATGATGGAGGACCTTTTTGGTCTTGATAACCACCAACCATAGTAGGTTGTGTTTTTTGTGCTTCTGCATAAGTCTTTTCAGCCTCAGCTTGGTCAGCAAGTTGTTTTTTATAGCCAGCAAGTTCTAATTGAGCAAGTTCTCCTCCAGCTTGAGCTTTTTGTGCATCATAATAATCAGACATCATAAACGGCATAATATTTCCTTAATTACCAAGTTGGGCCAATAGTACCACCACCCATATTAGGGTCAGTTCCAGCATATCCAAAAGGATTATTACCACCCGCACCAGAAGTATCTACAGGAGAATAACCTCCTACATAACCAGGAGCATAACTATTATAAGATGGCCCAGAAGAAGAATTAAATAATCCACTTAATCCTTGTACACCTTGAGCTAAAGCTGTATAACCTTGTTGTTGTTGAACAGCATTAAGTTTATTTTGGTCAACAACACTTAAAGGAGATTGTGTTGCCCCAGATAATTGTGAAAGCTGACTTAATTGATTATTAAGATAAGAACCAGCAAAACCTTGGTTATATTGTTGCAAAGCAATTTGTTGGGCTCCAGATTGTTGTTGTCCTGTTTGAGCAGCTTGTCTATTAAGAGCTTGCTGCCCTTGCTGCATATTAAATTGATAACCAGGAGTAGAAGTGATAGAAGCAGGATTAGCCATCAATTGATTTAATTGATTAGCATATTGTCCACGATATTGTGCAAATGGGTCATAGTAAGAACCTCCTGCTACGTTACCACCACCTGAAGTTCCTCCTCCAAATAAATTAGAAACCCCAGAAGCAATTCCCACCGCACTACTAACCCCACCTAAAATAGCCCCAATGCCCATATCTAATCCTTAATATTTACCATTTTTGTATAAGAAATTTCTTCAGGAAAATAGCCTAATCGTTCTAAGAGTTTTCCAAAGTTTTTATCACCAATTTTAGTACGCCACATAATCTCTTGAATGTTTAAACTTACTAAATGATTTTCAGCAAATTTAATAAATTTATAACCTACCATCCCTTTTCTATATTCAGGCATTACATATAAAGTATCATTGACTGCAATAATAATTTGTTTATAATGAGAAAGAGCTACAAATACAAAATAACAATATCCAACCAATTTACCATCATTCCTAACAGTAAAAGATAAAAGTCTTTCTTGATTTTCTAAATTGTAGTAATATTCTAAATCAATATTAAGAGGTCTAACATCATGGTAAGGAGACACCTCTTTCCAATGTTTTGTAGAAAGCTCTAACATCTCTTTTTCTGCATCTTTAAATTTTTCTACTTGATAGGTAATCATTCTGTTGGAGGTTCCCCTGAGAGTTTAAGCTCACAGACATCTAAACGGAGTGGTTGGAACCCTGTGTAAAGGAACTCATAGGCCCTACGTCTAAATCTACCTAAGTTATATAGGATAGGTTTTTGTAAACTTAAATCAACTTGTCTATAGGCTGACCATGTGTCATAATCATCATTAGTGTGTCTTACATTAATTGTGTCATTAATGTTGTCACCAAAGATTGCTAATTCACTATTGGACTTTTGTGTAGAAGTTCCAAATCTTCCTCTTGCTGTCACCAATCTAACTGTGATTGGTCCAAAAGGGTCTTTGTAATTCCCTACACCTATAGTATACACGTTTCCAGTAACTGCGTCAAGTACATAAGTGTTTTTTGTATTAGCTGGAAAGGTTTGAACAAAAGTACATTCAAAATAACCTTCACCCCCTCCAATGAACGCTTTACTTGTTGTCCAGAAGTGCCATTCTTTTTCAGCTAGGTCATACACCATTGTTACATCTTGGTCTGCTAACACTAAGCCATAGAAAGTGTGTCCAGCAATCTTGTACACCCAGCTATACACTGTAGATAGGTCACTTGCATTAAGGAAGTTTTCAATGGCTTTGTTAGAGATGACAGTAGGAACTTGTCCATTAAGAAGGTTAATAGTTCTACCCCCTTCTTTGTTATTAGCCATCCATACTACAATTTCTTCAAAAGATTGAATTGAATCTCCAGAAGCACATCCAATTTCTAATGTGGCTGTTGGGTTGCAAGCCAGAACAGAACCAACAGGATTAGCATTATCATAATAAAATTCTGTTGTCCATTGTTTAAAAGCTACAAGGTAGTTAAGATGCTTAACAAGTCCTACCCCTTGGTCAGGTTCTGCGTTAGCTGTAATGTAGTTTAAAGAGTTCCAAGAAGTTGGGTCTTCTTCATCACTTTGCCAAATAGTCCCTCTAGTATCCATACAAAATACATAACCATCTAAATAAGGTAGACCACTGACAGGGTTAGTAGGAAAACTATTTACAACCGCACTAGCAGTAGCAGGACTAGAAGGAGTGCCACTAAATGTAACAGTCAGAGGTCCTGTATAATTAGTCCCTCTAGAAGTAAGTGTAACAGAAGTAATAGTTCCTAAAGCTGTTGCAATATAAGTACCTGCTGCACCACTCCCTGTAGTACCAGAGACAGTAAATGTACCAGAGGTAGGATAACCTAACCCTCCAGTATTAATTACTACTTCTTGAATTTGTCCATTAATTAAAACCCAAGAGCCTGTTGCATCTAAATAGTATCCGTTAACTTTGTCGTGAACCACCATATAAGGATGAGGAGAGGAAGTAGCAGCAGTGTTAGCAAAACTGACATTGTCGCAAGAAACATCCAAACCAGTGCCTTTAGCAATGGCAGTACCACCAGTGATTTGATATAATGTACCATTAGCCACCGCATATAAATTATTGTTGTAAACCCATAACCCTTGTCCTCTTGGGGATAGGGCAGGAGTAATTGTGTAAGTTGCTTTACCTGGACGTTTAACTAAATGTGGCCTACCAGCAATGGTTTCTTTATAACAGTTGACCATCTTGGCATCTTTAGTGATGTCATTGGTACGTTGTTCAAGAGGTGTTACTAAAGGAAGTTCAACTTTTGGCATTAGCGGAACCCTCTGTTCATCCCCATTCTAACATCTGGGACAAAGTAGACAGAAGCATTTTCTACATCCCAGTCTTCTACACTAGTTTTATACGCTAATGATTTCATATCATAATAGCTACGGTCTTGTAAACTCTTATCATAGTCAGAAGCAAGTTCTGCCATCAATGCCCATTTAAGGGCCATGAACCATTCGTTAGGAAAGTCAAAGTTATCAGAAGCTTTAACCATGTCCATCAAAGGACGTTGCACTACAGCATAGAAAACATAGTTAGTAGCAGTGTTAGAATCTGGAGTTAAATAAACTTCTAATTCTCCATAAGTAGGTTTTGGGTTAAAGAAATAACTATTCATTGTACCAGTTGAAGCTTTACTACCAAGCATGTTATACTCTTGACGAGAAAGGGCTTGCATAGGGATGTCTACAGGAGGGGTTACACTTGTATTACGCAAGAACCCTTGAATGACTTTTAATGGGCGATTGGAAATAACATCATTGCCTACATCTGGCCCAATGGTATAAAATGTTTGACCATTGACTAAAGGAATAACTAAATTATCAATAGTCCAAAGTTTAATACCATCTTTTTGCCAATTCTTAATAATAAGGTTTAAAGCAAAAGAAGCATTTTGTGTAGCTGTAGCTGTAGGTTGAGCACCTTCTTCAAGAACTGATAGCCCTCGTAAGGCAGCTTCAATTACTTGGTCTCTAGTGACTGTAAAACTAGTTACCCCTGAAGTTGTCATTTTGTATCCTTTTTCATCATTAGAGAACCACCACCACCTGCTAGAAGAGCACCAAACCCTACCCCAAAAGCCTGTGGGTCAAAGGCATGGTTATGTAATACATGAACTACAGACAATCCCATGAATGTCATAGCACCACAACCTACTAGCACTTTAACTATGCACCAAGTGACATTGTCAGGTTCAGTAAACAGATTGGTAAAGAATTGTTTCATTTATCTACTTTACTATCTAACTTATCAAATATACGATCTAACATAAGCTCTAACTTATCAAAGCGGCTCTCAAGTTCATCTTTACGGACATAGTGAGAAGGAAGATCTACTTCTATTCTTTGCATGTCTCTTTTTAAATCTTGAACAGCTTCCCAAAGTTGTCTAGCAAACCAACCTAGAACACCTACGATAGTAATAATTGCAAAATTGATGAGGTATTGAGTATCCATTTTTACATCCTGTTAACTAAAACTAATAAAACTAAACCAGCAACTCCACCTAAAGTGGTAGCTAACCAATCAAAAAAGTCACAAGTGTGTTTGTCTGGGTGGAAATGGTCATATACTTCTTTAGCTACACCAATTGCAGATACAAGTAATACAGCCCAATAGCCAATGACAAAGTAAGCAGCAATGTAAGTTAGAGCACCATAGATAAAGTGAGATTGCTTATCTGCTGGTACTCCACAAGGAATGTAAACTTTAGCAGTCAGGTTATTAAGTAAGGTTAATATTTTTTCAATCATGATAAGTCCTTAATTATTATAGACAGGAATTTTATAAGTTGTAGCCCCAATTAAAATACTTAAATAGCCATATACTTGTGCTGGAGGAGCACCATTTGCTCCTATAGATGCTGTAGAAGTAGTTGCAGTTCCAATAATAAGTTGATTTCCAGCAGATACGCCTAATTTATCTGCACCAGAAACTTGCAATACATTTTTTCCACTTCCACGATTATCAATATATGAGTCCCCAGTTGTATTCATTCCAGAGTACATATTATATGTTGACCCATTTTTAATATTTATATCTACAGCACCAGCAGGTGTAGCATTTGTATTACTAATTGTTTGTCTAAATAAACCAGAAGTGGGTGTAGTAACGGTTAATGTCCCCGTAATAGTTGGGTTTGCAGTAATACTTAACGCACCGTTAGCTGGGTTTAATGTATAGCCTTGACCAGCATTATCTAATAGCAAAACAGCATTGGCAGTAACACCAGAATAAGAAGTTGAAATATTGCTAAAATCATTTCCCATGCTAGTAACATGGATAGCATTTGTACCTAAAGCTAAATATGTGGCTGCTCCTCCTGTATGCTCTATATCTCCACCAATAATAGTTAATCCATAACTATTTGATATATTAAATTTAGGAGTTAAAGAACCTTGAACAACAGGTTGCATAAATGTATAAGAAACAAAATGGTCTAAGTTAGCTTGTGCAAAGTCACAATTAACAAAAGTCATTGTTGTAGGTTGATTAGCTATAGTACCTGTTGATTCAATAACACCAGTTCCACTTCCAAAATCAACATTAGTAAAAGTTGTTGTATATGCACCATTATAAATGTTTAAGCTTATTTGAGAGGTTGTTATATTGGTAACTAAGATATTTTCAAATACATTATTATATGTATACGTCATATAAATAGCAGTTGAGGCTGACGTATTAGGAGCATTACTAAAATCAATAGTAAAGTTACGTAATGAGTTTCCAGTAGAATATCCAGTATTAGTTCCAAGATATAAAAACTTAACTGTTGAGGAAGTAGCTTTTAATATTGTAGAATTTCTATCTGCACCAGTAATAGTATGTCCAGATGCTAAAGTAATAGAATCTATTAAATAGGTACCTGAGGGAATAAATACAGAAGTAGAAGCAGCTAAAGCTGCAGTAAAAGCAGCAGTATCATCCGTTGTACCATCCCCCACAGCACCAAAGTCTTTAACACTTACGGATTCTCTAAGTTTACTTTGTACGGTGCGAGCAGTTGCTCCAGTGCCACTTGCTATTTGTCCTACAAGTGAACTACCAGTAGAGGCAGCTAGATTACTTACAATAGTGTTATCAGCAGTAGTTCTATTAGTTGTTTCAGTAGCAATGGCAGTTGTATTAGCTGGCACTGTTGTATAGGTAGCTGTGTTAACATCATTAAGCCATGAAGCTACAATGGGTGTTGTTTGGTCGATGAAATTTGTTGAACTCATTTAATATCCTTTATGCTACAAAATTACCAGCGTTAGAAGCCACTTTACGAACTGTGTACCAACTACCTGTTTGGGGTGTAATAGTACCAGCACTGCCTACAAATTTAAGTCTAAAGTTACACGCTGTATTAGTTAATACACGAATCTTAAGTTTAGCAATATGACTGACTGCCGTTGTCAATGAAGCTGTTGCTGCATGAGTCAATACGGCTGTTGTTTGTTGTGTTGCTTCAGCAACTACCATAGCGCCTGTAATTACTGTTGTTGTAAAGCCTGTTACAGGAGTGTACTCAAGATATGAATGACCAACTGTTAATGCTGTACTAAACGTAGGTATCCATTGTCCTGTACCTGCTGTTGTCTTTAAGAAGTAGCAATAACACTCAATATCATAAGACGTGGTTGCAGCTAATGATGCACTTGAAGTAGCACCAAAGAAGTCACCTGATGCAGGGCCAAATGCTGTTACGTTAGATGATAAATAGAACTGTTGATACTCAGGAATTACGTTACGACCGCTTGTTGTTTCAGCAGTAGCATAAAAGTTTACACCATCATACTCAATAGCTCCAGCTTCAACAGTAGTTAAGTTTGTACCACTTGTTAATTTAAGAGGGGCAGTAGAGGCTGTAGCTGTACCAGCACCTATATGTAATAAAGCTGTAGGTGTAGTGTTTGTTGTTGAGTTGTTAATAGCCCAACGACCTGCAGTAGAAATAGAACCTGCATCTGTAGTGCCACTATTAATTACAAAGTGAATTGCTCCAGGAGCTGTACTTGTAGTGGTACCTAATACTAAATCAGAAGAAGTAGCTCCACCAGTAGATGATAAATAAACAGCATTAGGAAGATTAAATGAACCTGTTCCAGTAAACCCACTGCTATTAATACCAACATTACCATAATAGGTAGATGCTGTTGTAAGGTTATTAGATACTACTAAGTCTGCAGAAGCAGAAGCACCAGAGTTAGTATTTTGAATCTCTACTTGGTTATAAGTATTAACACTACTTTGAAAAGAAGCTAAATGGTTAGTATCAGAGTACCCTAAAGTACCATAAGCAAAAGCACCTGTTGTAGAAGAACCACTTGTTGTAGCAGCACTAGTGATACTTCCTGTAACACTTAAATTAGTAGCCCCTGGGTCTGTGATATTGCCTAATGACATTCCTCCAGAAGCAAATATTGTAGCTTTTACTGCGCCTGATGTTATAAAATGCACATTAGTCGCGCCATTTGAGCCTATTACAGTTGCATATGCTGTACTACCTGAAAAAGCATTTCCTACACTATTATCAACGCCAAAATATGCAGTATTCCCTGTATTATTTATACTCCAAACATTATAGGCCGTTGTAGTTCCAGTTGAGGTTATAGATGCTACGCCTGTAGCTGCTACACCAACAGTAGATATAGCTCCTGTTACTGCAAAAGAAGCAGCAGTCGTACTCCATACATTTGTCCCTGATACGGCACAATTTACGGCTGTTGACGATCCATAAAGTCCTGTACCATTAGTACCCCAATTAATTGAGGTAGCAGCAGCGTTTCCTGCAACGCCTATAGATAATCCAACAGAACCATTAACATTTACACCAGAAGGAGTAATAGATAAGTTTTGCGAACCATTAGCAGAAAAAGCTACTTGATTGACGGATGGAAACCACATTCCTGTAGCCGCATTGGTTGTATGTCTAATACTTGGAGTTGCTACAGCGCCTACAGCGGGTACAATAGTTCCTGTAACACTTAAATTAGTAGCCCCAGGGTCTGTGGTATTACCTATGGATACACCACCAGAACTAAAGATACGCATACGTTCTGTGCTATTAGTAGCTAATCCAACGCTATTAGTAGCAGGTAAATACATACCGTTAGTTGGAATAGTTGAACTAGATGGAATATAACTATTAGCTGTTAAAACCCCAGTAAAAGTATTATCTTCATCTAATTTAGGAAAGTCATTAAGTTCTGCTCTTACTAAACGAAGTTCTACTTTATCTCCTGTAATATATGCAGAGGCTGTAGTACCATCTTGCCCACGAACAATAGTAAATACACTTGCCACTACAGCAGTAACTTTTACAATTTCAATGACTAAACCAGTTGCAGCATCAATAAGAGTACAATAGAAATATTGAGCACCAGTTAAAGTAGGAAAGGCTACTGCACTTGTAACAGTCATAGAAGTAGCAACGTTAGTGATGCCACTAGCTAGTGTTGTTACAGCATTGTTTGCGAACTGCATGTTTGCCAATTAATTAGTCCTTAAATAAAGTATGAAACTGTGCCAGATATAGAACCTGCTCCACCAGCAGATTTATTAATTATAATGCGAGGATTACCCGCGCTAAATAGCCCTGCTGATGCTGCTGCTATAGTAAGTGTTTGATCCCATACTGTAAACGTGCCATTAGATGCAGCGTTTGTATTATATGGAAGCCCTGCTAACACAATATTACCTGTACCGCTAGAAGCAGACCAAACCACAACAAATTGAATCGTAACTAAATTACTCGTTCTATTGTAATTACCTATTTGCGTAGTATATGTTTGAGTTCCTGCCGTAGTTAATCCTGATATTGTCGGTGTCCAAGTACCCGTTATATTTTGAGGATAAATCTGACTAGGCGCAGTACATGTAGTGTAAGTATTCATTGCATCAAACATAACCGTGCCGTTAAACGCGCCAGTCGCAGAAGGCCAAGTATTACCTGCATTTGTAGAAACAAATTTACAATTAACAAAAGATGCCGTATCAGCCGATAATGAACCACTTTGCCAAACTAATGCCTGCCCTGTAATTGATGGATATAGCCCTGCATTTGGCGTTGTTACAGCACCTTTAAATGTTGTATTAATAAAAGTAACATCAACACCTAATAAAGTTGCTAAAGATAAAGGAGAATAAGAGCCATAAGTAGTAGTATCAAATACAGAGTTTGAAACAATAATAGTACGTTTTCTGGCAGACACTCCTGTAGTAATATTACCACCAGACATGTTGCCTTGAACTGTAAAGTTATTTACACGAATATTATAAAAACTTTCTTCAAAGAAAAAAGCATTTGTACCGCCAGTACCGTTGACTTGACCTGTTATATTTTCAAAAGAAACAGACTCAGCCCCACGCCCTGTGTCATAGCCACTATAAGCACCAAGAATTAAATGATTTCTAAGTACAAGACCTTTACTAAATGTATTTCCACCACCAACAGCAGAAGTTCCTGCAAAAATAATATTTTCAATAGTACAATTAACTGAAGAACGAACAACATATTGATAAGCATCAGTAGTTGTATTAATAGTTAAATTAGATACTTTACAATTAACTGCAAGACCTGGTGTATAGAAAACACCACTTTGAGTTGTTAAGTAAGAAGATAAAATAGGACCTTGAACAGTGATTACATTTCCAACAACACTAACTACTTTTACAAATTCAAAGTCAGCAGGAATATAATTTCCTACACTACTATTTGATGTTGGATTACCTGCTATAAATAAATATTGACCTGCTACTATTCCTGTTGAAGAAGTAACAGTAAATGATGTTGCACCTGCTGTAATAGGAGATGCCAATGTATACATTGTTGTTGCAGCATAAGCAGGAGAATACCCTGAATCAGTAGGCCAAGGACTAGGTACTGCTGAAGTGTTTGAGCCAGTTCCAGCAATGATAGATTGCCCCATACCTAGATACATTACAGTAGCTCCATTACCTTCTACACAATATGTACCATGAACTTCAACTCTAGCATTTTTATATACTTTAGGTGACATACGTAAAGTAGCACCTGTTAAACTACAATAGTTACATGCTAATACAAAAGCAGGGCCATCATCTGTTACACCATCACCAACGGCCCCGAAATCTTCTGGACTAACACTTTCACGAAGTTTAGCTTGAACTGTTCTAGTAACAGCACCTGAACCACCTTCTGTATATCCTACATAACTTGAACCTGCAGAACTACCTAATGTAGCAGTAGGCATTAATAAAGCATCAGCAGCAGTACGAGCTGCAATCTCATTAGGAAGACCAGTGTATGTTGTAGTGTTTACATCATTTAACCATTGATGTGTAATGGTTGTGCCTGATTGAAATACAGTTGAAGTCATAGTGTTAAATCCCATCCCATAGGAATATATCCAGAAATTGCACAACCAGCTATTGCATATCCTGAAACTCCAGCAGAGCCATCAGTAGTGCATCCTGGTAAGTAGCCTTGGTTAAAATCTGCTTGGGCACAATCGGCAGTGCCATAATCAGCAGAAGCTTGTTGCGTTACTAAAGTACAAACAAAATCGTAAGTGTCAGTAGCTTCATCTCTAACCCAAGGAACCAATTGTGGGTCAGGAACACCTCTTACAAAATCCTGTGGCTGGCGAATTTCCCAATCATCTGGACAGCACATAAGGCCATCCCAACGTTGTTGTAATAGAGAGGCTTTATATTTGCGACCACAGACATCACAAATTGCATCCCAATCTCCTTTGTCATATCGACTAAAATAGCCCATTAAAGACTCATTGGTGACAAGACAGGAAGGTCTCCAACTAATGTATACACGTTAGTAAGAGAGGTAGTGATAGTCATTTCTAAACGATAGGTAACACCATCTAACCCACCAGCAATACGCTGTGCTACTCGACTACCACTAATGGTAGGACTACCAATTACAATAGCACTAGGGGTTGGGTCTGTACCATCTTTTACTTCTACTACAATAGCAGCAGAACTAATCGTCTCACCAGAGGCAATAATGGTAGAGAAGTCAAACGTAAACTGTTCACTCTCTGTAGTAAGTTTATATGAGAAGCTACTCATTTGTATCCTTGGCAATAAAGATGGTTCTAAATTTGGTTCTTGCTATTTGACGAAGACTTTCAGCACCTTCAAAGATTGTTCTTGATTTAGTAAGGGCTGTTGTTGTAATTTTAGTTGCAGCATAAATAAGTCTTTCATTATAATACTTAGTGAAAGAAACAACTGAGGTTACAAAGTTAATTAAAGCAGTAGATAAAACAGATAAAGTCTTATTTACTTGTTTAGTTAGAAATGTATTAGAGTTTACAACAACTGATAATGCTTTATACAAAATGCCAGCATGAATTAAAC
>SESB01000878.1_pt1 | contig 21112 bp, 18 predicted proteins | sample 3171441 | NCBI WGS metagenome assembly SESB01 (sample SAMN06051867, study PRJNA518727) | freshwater metagenome | biome: subpolar coniferous forest; feature: holomictic lake; material: water; isolation source: holomictic Lake 227, 6 m depth | place: Canada: near Kenora, Ontario | collected... | reverse complement strand
TTGATCTTGCTCGGTGGCGGGCAGGGCGCGCTCGAAAATCTTCTTCAGATCGTCGCGGTGATTCTTGAAACCCAAATCTTCAATCAGCAACTTTAATTGGTCGCGGTGGCCGGGAAAACGCATGGTCTTATAGTTGAGATTTTGAATTTTTCCCTTCAGCGTTTCGCCCAGCGAACCAAGTCCGCCTGAAGTGTTGAAAGCCTCAAGTTCAATGCCGTCAATTTGCATGTGCTCAAGTTGCTCAAGCGGGGGAACCGTTACAAAGTGCCCGTCTTGAACGGCCTCGCAAGGCTGGCAATATTCATTGATCAGGCCCTCGGTGCTCCACGTGAGATTATATTTCATGGCGTTGTTGGGAAAACGCGGCAGGGCGCCCACGCGCAAACGCAAATCATGCAACTTGTCAAAGCCCTTGGCCAAATGCCACGCGGCGATGGTGATGAAACCGGGCGCAAGTCCGCACTGCGGAATGAACGCGGTGTTTGCGCCTTGCGCCATTGCGATCACTTGCTTGGTTACGGCCACATCTTCGGTCAAGTCCAAATAGTGCGCGCCGTGCGCCTTTGCTTTTTGCGCGATCAACACATTGCAATGAAATGGCGCGCAACTCACGACCGCCCATTGGCCTGCGCAAGTTTCGTCAAGCGCTTTGGCGTCATCAAAGCGACCGTTGACACATTTCACGCCTGTCACATTCTTGCTCACCCACTCAAGGTGCGCGGCGCTGTTGTCCAAACTTGTGACCGCATAGTCGCCACTGTGTTGCAGAAGATGCGCGCACATGCGTCCAATTTTTCCAGCGCCAAGAATGAGTACTTTTTTCATGATGTCCTGAGGGTAATGAGTTTGCGAAATTAGGAAAGTTGCTTGAGTTGCGAGCCCACGGCGCTCATGAGTTTTTCAACAATGGGCGCGGTGAAATCAAATTGAATGCCGGCGGTTTGGAATAATTGTGGAAGCGGCTTACTGCCGCCCAATGCAAGGCCGGCTTTGTAATTGGCAATCGCCTGCTTTTCATTGGTCAAACTGGCCAGCCACACTTGCAGCGCGCCAAGTTGCGCAATGCCGTACTCGATGTAATAGAAGGGCATGCCGAACAAATGCAATTGACGCTGCCACAGCGACGCGCGGAATTGTTCAAGGCCAGTCCAATCCACTAGGCCGCCAAAGCGCGCGTCCAGTTCCAGCCACTTGGTCTCGCGCTCTTTCACGGTGTGCGTTGGATTGAGATACACCCAATGTTGAAACGCGTCGATGTGCGCCACCCACGGAAGCACCGCGATGGCGCCCTCAAGCAACTCACGCTTGGCGCGCGCGGCGTCGGCTTCGTTGAAAAATTCCGAGAGGTATGGAAGCGTGAGAAGTTCCTGGCTCATGCTTGCCACTTCCGCAAACTCAGTTGGACTTGATCGATACAACAAAATCGGATCTTCCTTGGAAAGCAAACTGTGGAACGCGTGGCCGGCTTCATGCACCATGGTGATGAGATCGCGGTGCAAGCCAACGGCGTTCATAAATATAAATGGCTTGCGCGAAGCTTGGCGTTGATATTGATAACCGCCCGGTGCTTTGCCTTTGCGACTCTCAAGGTCAAGACATCCGCCACCCAACATGGTGTCGAACATTTGTGAAAGACCCGCGTCCATGTTGCGGTAGGTGCGCGAAGTTTTTGCGGTCAAGTCCTCGCCATTTGTGAATGGTCGAAGCGGTGCGCGGCCCTTCACATCCACTTTTAAATCCCACGGACGCAACGTTTGCAAGCCCAGCGCGGCGGCGCGTTGCTTCTGCATTTCACGAACAAGCGGCACGCAATGTTTCTCAATGGCCTCGTGAAAATGCCCGCAATCGGCGGGTGTGTAATCAAATCGATGCATGCGCTGATGTTGAAAGTCGCGGAAATTATCAAAGCCGGCGTTGCGGCCCATGTGGTCGCGCAGCGTGATGAGCTTGCTGTAAATGTCATGCACTTTTGTGCAATCTTGTTGACGGCGCTCCGCCACCGCGCGCCAACTTGCTTCGCGCTTGGTGCGATCGGAATCTTCCAGGTAGCGCGCCATTTGCGGCAAAGTTTTTTCTTCGCCATCAAAGTTCACCACCATGGCGCCGGAGATTTCGCTGTAGGACTGATCCAGTTTGGTGGCTTGTGTTTGTAGCGCCACGTTTTCCGCGCGGAACAATTTGACTTCTTGGCCCACGGCGCGAAGCAACACGCCGTAGCGATTGGCGTCCAGCTTTGGCACATGCGGGCTGTTTGCAATTTTTTGGTCCAGTTCAAAACCCACGCGCTTCAGTTGCGGCTCCACGTGCTCAACAAAATCTAGAAAACCTTTTTTTGCCGCAGCGTCATCGGTGTGGCATGTCATGGCGATATACAAATTCGCTTGGGCTTCTTCTGCGGCAGCGTCCAAATCGCTGCGATCCAAGATTAGTTTTTCCAAGCAGCGCTGACACTTCAGTTCGCGCGTGATGAGCGATTGATACAAAGGCTGAAGCTGCGACCAATCCGCGGCGTTGGTGTTTGCTGGCACGAAATTTTTAGGCGCGGTTGGCGCGGCAACGATGGCGGGTTGGGACATGGATGGCTCCTGAGTGTGACGGCGCGGGCGTTTGCAAAAGTTCAAGTGCGTTCAATACGGGGTTTCTCAGGATAGCCGAAGTGGTCAAATCTCCGCTACTTTCATGGCGTGAACCAGCGCCGCACCATTTGCGCATTCGCTCCCGCCAAATTGAATTTGGCGTTGTCTGTTGGCGCGCCCAACGCGCAGCGCATGCATCCAATTGCAAGTTGGATGGTGACTGTGTCTTTGCATGACGAACTATTTATAGAAGTGTTGGAGCCCAATTCGTTTTCGCTGTACGCAATTATTTGGCACAAAGACGCGCGGCGTAAAACTGAAATTGATTGGTCCTTCACCAAGGACTTGGCGGTGCGCGCGCACATGGCCGTGGAGGCGCATGTTGGTCGCAAGTTGCCAATTAAAATGCGGCTTGAGAAAAGAATTCCCGTGGGCGGCGGTCTTGGTGGTGGTTCCAGCAACGCGGCCGCAATGTTGCGCGCGTTGAATGAACTTTTTGATTTGAAGTTGTCGCGGGAAACATTGCGCGACATCGCCGCGCGACTCGGCTCCGATGTTCCATTTCTCATTGATGGTGGCAGCGCGATTGTCACGGGTCTTGGCGAGCAACTTGAGCCCGCGCCGCTTCCAGAAAATTTGCACGCGCTGCTTGTGTTTCCAGATGCCGCGTGTCCAACTGGCGCGGTCTATCAAACGCTGGATCAACTGCGTCCGCATGGCGCGGTTGAAACAGATCGCGTGCGCGCGTTGTCTGTCATGCCAAATATTGCGCACGACGCGCCGTTTAATGACTTGGCGCATCCCGCATGTGAAGTTGCGCCAAAGTTGCGCGGCGAACTAGAGGAATTGGCGGAGTTGACCGAGCGCGTGGCGCACGTTTCCGGCAGTGGCAGCACGTTGTTCGTACTTGTGTCTAGCGCCCTAGAGGCGGAAATTCTTGCCACATCTATAGAGAAGCACATGGGTTTGCCCGTGATCGCCGTCGAGGGCATTCACACGCCCGCGATTCAATCAGTGAAATAAACCGCGCTCATTTAAAACATGTGTTGCAAATTGAAATCGCAAGCCTCGCTTGCAAGTTCGTTCTAGAATGTGGACATGTTGTGGCAGCCAGAAATTCCCGCGCACTATCGAACGCGCTCTGATGAGGAGCTTGCGCGCGCCATTTCCGCGCGTCGCAAGCAACTGGGAAACAAGTTGCTCATTCTTGGCCATCACTATCAACAGGATCAAGTGATCGCGCACGCCGATCTTGTTGGTGATTCCTTGCAACTCAGTCGCATGGCGGCCAAAGAAGCCAAGGCGCGTGGCTCGCAATTTATTTTATTTTGCGGCGTGCATTTCATGGCGGAAACCGCCGACATTCTCACCGATGAATCTGTGAAAGTAATTCTTCCTGATTTGTCAGCCGGTTGTTCCATGGCCGACATGGCCGCCTACGAAGACGCGTTGACGGCGTGGGAAGAAATTGAAAAAGCGCACGCGCAAAGCAAGGACAAGGTGCGCGTGATTCCAATTACGTATGTGAATTCAAGCGCCGCGGTGAAGGCGTTTGTTGGTGAGCACGGCGGCGCATGTTGCACATCAAGTAATGCGCGGCACGTGTTGAAGTGGGCGTTTGATGGCGGCGACACCAAGTTGGCCAAGGGCGAGCGCGTGCAAGTGATCTTCATGCCTGATCAACATTTGGGGCGCAACACGTCGCGCGATCTTGGATTGAAAAGCGAAATAGATGCGCAACGCAATGGCGGCGCCAGCGACATGGCGCTGTGGAATCCAAAGAAACCAATGGGCGGCCTGAACGCAAGCGTGATTCAAAAAAGCAAAGTGCTTTTGTGGGCGGGTCATTGCAGCGTTCATAAATTATTTCGGCCCGAGCACGTGGAAGACGCGCGCGCGGACAATAAAGCGGTGAAAATTTTAGTTCATCCAGAGTGCTGCCAGGAAGTGGTCGAGCTTGCGGATTTAGTCGGCAGCACGGAATTCATTATTCAGCAAATTGCGAACGCGCCCAAGGGTTCGAGTTGGGTTGTTGGCACGGAGGTGCATTTGGTCAACCGACTTGCGCAAGCCGCGCAGGAGCGCGATGTGCAAGTGCGCATGCTCAGCGATTGCCAATGTCTGTGCACCACCATGTATCGAATTGATCAGTCGCACATGTTGTGGTGCTTGGATCAACTTGCGGAGGGTCGCGTGGTGAATCAAATTTCTGTTCACCCGAAAGCGGCGGAGTTGGCGCGCAAAGCCCTTGAAAAAATGCTGCAACTTGCGCCCGCCACTGGTCCCACACCAATCACTGTTGATTGAGGTAATTTGTGTGGTCCAACCATGACCGACACAAACAACACAACTCAGTCCGCATCAGCCACTTCAAAGCCTCGCAAACTTCGCAAGATTTTCATGTGGATCATTCTTGGCGGGCTTACATGCGTAATCGCGCTGGTCGCGTTCCTTCCATCCATCGCGTCGCTTCCAATGTTTCGCGGGTTGATCACTGGCGCTGTTGCGGAGCAAGTGAACGGCAAAGTTTCCATCGGCGACATTTCACTGACATGGTTTGGTCCACAGCAAGTGGACAACTTCAGCATTGTTGGCAATGACGCAAAAAGTTCCCTTGCGGTTTCCGCATCGCTGCGCAACGGCTTGTTTGATTTGGCCACAGGAAGTGTTGATTCAATTGATGTCACAGTGAGCGCCAAAATCACAGGCGCGCTTGACGCTGCTGGCAAACTGAGTTTGCTTGATCTTGCAAAAAGTGACGCGCCAGCCGCGCAGCAAAAGACGCCCGCAACATCAACAGCGGCAGCCACGCAGTCGTTTCAATTTCCGTCGCGTCCTATTCAAATCACAATCAGTCGTTTTGATGCGACCATTTTGAACGCCGCCGGTCCCGCATTCGCTGTGGATGGACTCAAAGCCAAACTTGCGGTCAGTCAAAAAGGTCCGCTGGAAATTCAACTGTCCGCCAACACAAAAATTGGCGACAAGCCTGGAGCCATTTCCGCCAACGGAACGTTCACCAACATCTTCAATACCACCGGCGTCTTTGATCCAATCGCCGTCAATGGTTCACTGAACGCGCAGGTGGACGGCGTTCTTTTGCCCGTGCTTGATGTGCCCGCGGAGATCACTCAGGCCACATTCTCAATCGATGCCGCCTCCACAAAACCCATTTATTTGCAGTCGAATATTGCTATTTCAGTGAATGGACAGTCCGCCACAATCGCCGCCAAGTTGCAGGCGGTTCGTCCAAATTCCAAAGATCCAATCGCAACGTGGGCCAAGGATCCGCGCACATGGGCTGGTTCCGTGCAGGCGCAAAACATTCCCACTTCGCTGTTTGAAAAATTCACCAAGGGCACGCCCATCAACATGGCGCGCGATGTTGGTCCATCAATTTCATTGCAGGCCGCAACCAACAGCGCCACTGGTTTTGATCTGTCGCTGACAAGCGCGCAGATTCAATTGCAAAGTTCCGCCGCGATCGATGTGAACACCGGCGCGGTGCAAGGCAAGACCACGCAACTCACCGCGCAACTTTCTCCAGAGTTGTTGAAGCCATTCAATGTCATCACCATGCAACCGCTGCCAGTTTCGGTTGCGTTGCAAAGTTTTTATATTCCGCCTGTTCGTGAGAACGGACAATTTAATTTGGTGGATCTCACGGCCCAAGGTTCGTTGAACGTTGGTGCCGCGCAATTTATTCAAGATGGAATTGCTCCAGTTGCCATGGGGCCGCTTGACATCAAGATTGCCGCCGCGCCACTGGCCGACAAAGTTGATTTTGCGCTCAACACCACGCTCAATGGCGCGCCCGTGAATGTGTCCGCCAACATCGCCGGCTTGATGAGCAACAGAGAGTTCGCTCTCAAGCACATGAAAATCACTGGCGACACGCAAGTGGGTCCGTTCGACCCAACACTTTTGCCCGGTATTCCTGCGAATATCGTGGACATTTTGCGCAAGGTTCAGCCTGGCGCTTCAACAATCAAGTCAACACTGGCAGGCTCATACGAACAAGGCACGCTGCGCATCAACGCGCAAACCGTGCCTGGTGTCATCAATATGAATGTCGCTTGGGACGCGACCAATGTCACCGCCACGCTTGACAACACATCCGCAACAATTTCGCCCAGCCTTGCGGAATGGGCCAGTCAAGGCGCTGTGAAAATTTCAGCGCCCGCCAAGTGCGTGATCGCTGCGGGCCCAATTCAATTGAACCGACCGGCGCTTGAAAATGGCGTGACTGAATTTATGCCAAGCCCCGTGTCTATTTTAATTGAGCAAGTGTTCATGACAAAAGTGCCCGGGCTCACTGGCTCGGCCTCTTTGCAGAACGCGGTGCTTCGCGGCAATGTCGCCCTTACTGGTCCGCAAATTTTCAAGGGCAGCTTCACCACAAACGCGCTTGTGGCCAACGGTCTTCCAAGCGGGGCGGGCAACGCGGCTATTCGCGACCTCAGCATTCAGGCGAGCATTGATCGCGATTTCAATTCGCCAAAGTCCAGCGTGACCTGCACGCTGGCTTCACTCTCCATGACGCACTCCATGGGTCTGACCGACACAATCATTGCGCAAAATATGCGCGCCTCTTTCACTGGTCCGCTTGCTTTCAATGGCGCTGTGTCCACCACGCTGTACACGGATCTGTTGGATGCCAGCGGCTTGGCCGCGAAAGTGTCGGGTGAATTTCAAATGCAAAACGCGGACAAGTGGAATGGGTCCATCACCGCGAATGAAGTGGCCGTGCAACGCATCGCGCGTTTCGCCGGCATGGGCGATGTTCCCGAGTGGACCACCAATGGCGCCATGAACTCGGGTAAATTCAAGGCGACAGTTGGCGCGCAATCGGGCGCCATGACATTCGCGCTTGACGCGGATTTGGGTCGCGTGAAAGCCAACATCAACGGCTCGCGCGCCGCCAATGGATCCATTGTGTTGACAAAAAGTTCCGCCAACGCAAGCGTGCCTGGCGACGCGGTGAGAATTTTTCTGGACCGCGGTCCGCAAAAATCACCTGTGCGAAATTTGACGGACATCAAGGTGGCGCTCGACATTTCGTCGGTGGTCATTCCATCCGTCAATGGCGAATTGAATCCACTTGCGGCGGGAGCGGTCGTGGCCACCAACGCGCGCGTTGAGCCATTTCAAGTGGTGTTCGCCACGGACATTTTGTCCTCGTCCACAAACAAGCAAGCCGCGCCGCCACGCAATCAACAGGCTGCGCCAGAAAAAGTGGCCACCTTGAATTTTGCGGCCACGGATATTTCGTTGCAAACCAGCGGCGCTGAAAGCGCGCAGCTGAATCTCACTGGCGCCCTTGCCGCCGATGGCCAGCCCACCAAGCCCATGAGCGTGAAGGTGAAGGCGCTGAATCTTGCTGGACCAAACGGGAAAATAAATATTCCAACCATGAAATTGGTTGCGGGCATCAACATCAGCGAGTTTCCATCTTCGTTAATTGACGCCATTTCAGAAGGCGACGGCTTCATTCAAAATCTCGCCGGTCCAGTGTTCAGCATTCAACTCGCCGGTCAAACTGGTTTTGAAGCTTCCGATCGCTTCAAGGGCCACATTGAAAGCCCAACGCTCACGCTTGATATTCCCGCGGTGCGCATTGTGGATTCACAAATCATTGTCGTGCCAAGCGAGGCCATTACGTTTCAGTTGCGCCCCGATGAAAATATGCGCGAGCATATTTTACGCCCCATCAATCCAATTCTTGGCGACATTGAATTTAAAAACAAGGCGGTCAACACCACGGTCACCATGGTGCGCGCGCCGCTTCCATTTGACATGGCCAAAACCGATGCGCGCTTCACCATTGATGTTGGCGAAGTTGAGCTGGAAAAAAGCGGACAGTTGATCAGTCTTATGAATCTTGCCACGGTGAAAGACAACAAGTCCACCATTCCTGGTTTGCTCTCGCCGCTCAACGGTGAAATCAACAAGGGCATTCTCACGTACAAGGATTTCACAATTCAAGTGAGCAAAGTTGGCAACAGTTGGCAGCAAACTATTTTTTCAGAGGCTGACATCAATCTGGCATCGCATCCGCCGTTCGCCAACTTCATTCGGGTGCGCTATCCGCTTGAAGGCGTCACCAACGCCATGGCTGGCAACGGCTTGCTTGGAAAATCATTTGGCAACATCAACAATATTTTGGGCAGCACCACGGCGCAAATGCGTCAATCCGTGCAGGTGAAAGTCACGTTCTCTGGACCGCTTGAAGGCGATCAATTGCAAATGAAAGTGGAGCCCAATTTGGATTTGCCAAAGGGAGAGGATTTCATCAAGGGCCTTGGCGGTATCGCCGAGGGAATTCTTGGCGGCAAATCTGGCTCGGGCACAACCACCACCACAACGCCGCCGCCCGCTGGCGCGCCGCCAAAACAACAAGACGTTGTCGGCGGATTGCTTGACAAGTTTTTGAAGAAGCCAAAAAACTAATTCGAATTGCACGGCCGCATTCGCGGCGCAATCACATTGGCTTTTCACCAATGGTTTGGTCGTACACCTGGAGCAACTTTGACTTGTCAAAGATCAACTCTTGGCGCGACAAACCAGTGATCTCATAATGCGGCGTGAGCTCAATGGCGTCCACTGGGCACGCTTCCTCGCACATGCCGCAGTAAATGCAGCGCAACTCGTCAATATCAAATTGCTTTGGATATTTCTCGCGGTCATCCCACGGACTTTCGTCCGCCACAATGTGAATGCAATTCGCGGGACACGCGGTGGCGCACATGAAACATGCAACGCAACGCACGCGACCATCTTCATCTTTATTCAAGCGATGCACGCCGCGGAAATTGGGACGGAACTGTCCGCCTTCTTCAACAGGGCGATCGTCGCGCTTCTGCTCTGGATATTGCACCACCCAAACATTTTTCTTGGTGGAACCGTTGCGGCCAAAGTTTTCAAACGCATGGCGCATGGTGGTGCCAAGTCCCTTGAACACCGACACAACAAAAAGATTCTCGGAGCGGTTGAGTTTGCTCTCAGTCACATCAATAATTTGGTCGTCTGGAATTGCCATGGGGGTGTCTCGGTGATTGGCGTTGAAGTGTAGGCTTCCATGAAAACCATGCCAGCCTCTGACAACAACTTTGATTCGGATTCGCAGCGCGAGAATGACGCCGATCGCGTGCCTGCGTTTTCCCCCAAGCGATTGATTCCGCTTTCGCCCACCGCGCGGCGCAACCGCGACCTGAAGGAAACCCGCATCGGTTGGAAAATGGCGGCGCTTGGCTGGGAATTTTCAAGCCAAGTTGTGGCGGGCGTGGCGCTTGGCTGGGGCGTGGACTACTTCTATCCAAATATGGGCCACTGGGGAATTATTGGTGGCGCAACTGCCGGCGTTCTTGTGGCCGTGAGCACCTTTATTAGAAACGCCCTGAAATTGAACAGTGAACTAGAAGGATTTGGCAAAAAAGCCAAAGATTCAGCCAAAAATGAATGATTCTGAACAAATCCAGCCGCCATCTTCGGCTTCAGCGCCGTCATCTTTCAGTTCTGGCAGCGCATCTATAGAAAGCTCCACGCCAGGACCGCTGACCGAATCAACCGCGGGGCAGGCGCAAGTTTCCCAGTCGGGCCCATTCAAGGGCGAGCCAATATTCGCGCTTCCTGTAAGCCGCGTCGTTGGCCTGTTTATATTAATGCTTATTTTGTCTGCACTTACGCCATCACTACCATGGGAAAGTTGGCAGGCGCCACCTGAATCTGGCAGGGGACTGAAGTTGGCTTCGGGCAGTGTCACCTTATTGTGGGCGGTCATTTTCTTTGGCATGCAGCCGTGGAAACGCCGACCAGCCAGCGAATGGATGTTGTGGTGGCTGGGCGGAACCACCATTCGCCTTCTTGGGGCACCAATTCTGCTCATCTCGATATACTTCTTCTCCCATCTGCCCGCCATGAGTGTGTTGGTTGGAGGGGTGGTTTGGGCGATGGTTGGGCTTCTTGCGGAGGCAGTCATCGTGGCGAAATCAGTGTCGCGTCATGCTTCTTCCACACGGAAACCATAAAGGCAGTAAGTTCCGCCTCTCACTTTCACTCAGCACCACTTCACGCAACGCGCGTGAATATTTCTCTCACTCAATTCACTTAAGAATCATCCATGCAATTCCTACTCGCCTCCGGCAACAATCCAGTCAGTCACGTGCTTGATGCGCCAGTGCGCGTTGGCGGGAATGTTCTGATTCCAGGTCTCACCATACAAGTTGTGGCTTTGTTTGTTGGTTTGATCGCCTTCATGGCGGTGTTGCTGTACGCAAGCAAAAATATTTCCACGGGCAAAGAGTCAATGGGTCATCGCCGCTATTTATCACGCGGCCGTATTGCGCAAGTGATCGAAGTGATGTGCCTGTACTTGCGCGATGAAATGTTGACGCCAATGATGGGCAAGAAAGATGCGCACAAATTTGCGCCGTTTCTTCTCACGCTGTTCTTCCTAATTTTGTCGCTGAATTTAATCGGCATGGTGCCCATGCAGGATTTGCAGGCCATCACCGGAACATGGATTGAGGACGCGCAACTTGCGGTGGTGGGCGGAACAGCCACGGCCAATATCGCGGTGAACGCTGTGCTTGCGTTCTTTGTGTTTCTTGTGATTCAAGCGCACGGCTTCCGCGAACTTGGCGTGAAGGGCTGGCTTGAACATTTGTGTGGCGGCCATGAACTGGTTGCGGGACCAAAAGGTCTTTGGCTTGTGGTACCAATTATTTTCGTGGTGGAAGTGCTGGGGCTTGTCATTAAGCCAGCCGCATTGTGCATTCGACTTTTTGCCAACATGTTTGGCGGGCACACATTGCTCGCGACATTGTTGATGTTTGGCGGCATGACCTGGGCTGGCACACAAAATGGTCTGGCCACCGCCGGCGTGACATTGGCGTCGGGCATCTTCGCCGTCTTGATCACTTTCATGGAACTCTTCGTCGCGTTCTTGCAAGCGTTCGTGTTCATGTTCCTCAGCGCGGTGTTCATTAGTTTAATGAGCCATCACGAAGAGGAAGGTGAAGCGCACGAGTTGGATGGCGCTGCGACGGCTGCTCACTGAATCACTGAATGAACTTTTGGAAGAATTTTGGGTTCGCGTGAACCCATTCGGAAATTGGCTTCGGCTTGTGGGGCTGAAGCTTGAATAGAACCCCGATGCGTCCCACCGCATCATGACACTTGACACTGGAGACCTTGTAATGAAGAACATCGTGACCGTTGGAATGACAGCACTCTGTATGACCTTGTTGGCAGCATCACCAGCCATGGCAAATGACGCGGTTGCCGCCGTTGGCGCGGTGAACTGGGGCCTTGGAGTTGGCGGCGGACTTGCCGCTGGTCTTGCGGCGATCGGCGCCGCGATTGGTATTGGCCGCATCGGCGGAAGCGCCGTGGAGAGCATTGCCCGTCAACCAGAAATGGCCGGCAAGATCTTCATTCAAATGATTTTGACCGCCGCTCTTGTCGAAGGCGTTGCGCTCTTCGCAGTGGTTGTTGGTTTGCTCATCGGTTTCGTTAAATAATTGATCAGGCGCGGGTCGGCGCGGAAGAAATTCCGCGTCGACCTTGCGCACTTCCATAATCGCGGCGGTGATCACGCAGCGATTGCATTTCGCTTGAGAGGTTCTTATGAATATTTTTATTCTTGCCAATGAAGCCGCCACCGAAGCAAGTCCGCTTAGCTTTAAGTTGCTTCCAGCCTTCAGCACCGTCGCGGTGTTCCTGATTGCATTTGGAACATTCGCATTTATTGTGTGGCCCAAAATCACCAAGGCGCTTGATGCCCGTGATGAAAAAATCCTGGGCGAAATTCGCGCCGCCGAAGCCGCTCAAGCCAAAGCCAAGGCCGCGCAAAGCGAATTTGAGAAGCGCCTTGAAGAGGCCCGCACCGCCGCCGACGACATGATTCGCAAAGCCCGCACCGAAGCCGATCGTCAAGCCGATGAATTGCGCGCACGCAGTCAACGCGAGTTGGAGGAAATGCGCCTTCGCGCCACGCAAGAACTTGAAAGCGCCAAGCGCACGGCTCTTGCGGAAATTCACGCGGTCGCCGCCACATTGGCCACGACCGTGGCTGGAAAAATTCTCAAGCGCGAGATTCAACCAAGCGATCAAAAGCGATTGGTTGATGAAAGCCTTTCAGAAATGACAAGCCGCTAAAGCATTCGATAGAGAAAGAAGCACATGCCCGCACAAGTGGATCGAGTCGCGAAAATGTATGCAGAGAGTTTGCTCTCGCTGGCTTTGGCCGCGGGCGCGAATGTTCCCGCCGAAATTGGCGAGGAGCTTGACGAGTTGTGCGAGTTGGTTCGCGCCAACGCGCCGTTTCGTCATTTTCTGCAAAGTCCAATCGTGGATGCCAAGAAGCGCGAGCACAGTTTGCAAATTATTCTCAAGGGCAACATCAGCGACTTGCTGATGAAGTTCATTCTTATTCTTAGCCGCAAGGGTCGCGTGGGTCACCTGCTTGAAGTGGGCGACGCGTTTGATCAACTCATGCAAGAACGTTTTGGCAAGTTGGAAGTGGACGTGTACACGGTCAACGGCGGCGCCATTGACGCCGAAGTGGCCGCCAGCGTTTCCAGCAGAATTAAAGCCACTTATGGCAAGGAAGCCGTTCTTCACAGTTACAAAGACGCCAGCATGATTGGCGGCATCAAGCTTCGCATTGGTGATCAACTCATCGATGGCAGCGTGGCCACTCGTTTGCGCCGCATGCAGGCGGCCATGATTGATTCAGCACGACAAGACTTCGCCGTTTCTCCAGATCGTTTCATGGATGGCGGCGCGAGCAAGCACTAAACATTTTCGTACACACAACTTTCTTCCACCACTTTTATAGATTGAACACAGAGGTACACCAGTGAAAATTAAAACAGACGAAATCACATCGGTCATTAAAAAAGAAATTGAGCAATTCAGCCAGCAACTTGAAATCTCCGAAGTGGGACAAGTGGTTGAAATTGGCGACGGCATTGCGCGCGTGTATGGCTTAAGCAAAGCCATGAGCGGCGAGCTGGTTGAGTTCGACTCCGAAGGCGGAGTTGTGACCGGCCAAATCATGAACCTTGAAACCGACATGGTCGGCGTGGCCATCTTCGGCAACGCCACGCGCGTGCGCGAAGGCGACACCGTTCGTAGCACCAGTCGCTTGCTTGAAGTGCCAGCTGGTCCAGAACTTCTTGGCCGCGTGGTGGACGCGCTTGGCAATCCAATCGACGGCGGTCCGGCTATTAAAGCCACCGCCAGCATGAAGGTTGACATTGTTGCTCCTGGCATTAAAGAGCGTCAGCCTGTGACGGAACCGCTGCAATTCGGCGTGAAAGCCGTTGATTCCATGATTCCCGTGGGTCGTGGTCAGCGCGAACTTGTCATTGGTGATCGCAAGACCGGCAAGACCGCCGTGTGCATTGACGCCATCATCAATCAGAAAAAATATTGGGGAACACCAGACGCCGTTGTGTGCGTGTATGTGGCTGTTGGTCAGAAAGATTCAACCGTGGCCAATGTTGTGGACACGCTGAAGAAGAACGGCGCCATGGAATACACAATCGTGGTGGACGCCGGCGCCGGCACAAGCGCGCCAATGCAATACATTGCGCCGTATTCCGGTTGCGCCATGGGTGAGTGGTTCATGTGGCAGGGCAAAGATGGCAAAACGCCAAAGCATGTTCTGTGCGTGTACGACGATCTTTCAAAGCAAGCCGTTGCGTACCGCGAACTTTCGCTTTTGTTGCGCCGTCCGCCAGGCCGCGAAGCCTATCCCGGCGACGTGTTCTATCTGCATAGTCGTTTGCTTGAGCGATCCACCAAACTCTCCAAGGAGAATGGCGGCGGCTCGCTCACCGCGCTTCCAATTATTGAAACGCAAGAAGGCGACGTGTCGGCTTACATTCCGACCAACGTAATTTCCATCACCGACGGTCAGATTTACTTGCAACCTGAATTGTTCGCGGCTGGTATTCGTCCCGCCATTAACGTGGGTATTTCCGTGAGCCGCGTGGGTGGTAATGCGCAAATTAAAGCCATGAAAGAAGTCGCGGGTTCGCTGCGACTTGATCTTGCGGCGTTCCGTGAACTTGAAGCCTTCGCGCAACTTGGCACCGAGCTTGACGTTTCCAGTCAGCGCCAACTTGATCGCGGCGCGCGCATGGTTCAACTTCTCAAGCAAGGTCAGTACACGCCATACGACGTGTTCGATCAGTGCGTCTCCATCTTTGCCGCAAGCAAGGGTTTAATGGACGATGTTCCTGTTGATCAAGTGAACAACTTTGAGAAGGACCTGCTTGAGAATTTCCGCGGCCCCAACAAGCCGCTGCGCGACCAACTGGTCGAGAAGAAATCCTTCAAGGGTCTTGAGCCAACGTTCATTGAGGCTATTAAATCCTTCAAGCAAAGTTGGCGCGCGCCAACAACCAAGTAAGCAGCACGCATGATTTCACCAGAGATCATTCGCATTGGACTTGATGCAGCCATCGCGGAAGCGGAGGCCGGTTGGAACCAAGGCGGTATTCCCATTGGCAGCGCGTTGCTTGATGATCAAGCGCGCGTGGTGGCAAGTGGTCACAACATGCGAGTGCAATCTGGCGATCCAACCGCGCACGCGGAGGTGAGTTGCATTCGTAACGCGGGTCGCCGTCGTGATTGGCGCAAGCTGACATTGGTCAGCACATTGAGTCCGTGTCCAATGTGTTCCGGCACCGCCATTCTGTTTAAAATTCCGCGCGTTGTCATTGGCGAGCACCGCACATTCATGGGCGCCGAAGAGTGGATGCGCAAGCAGGGTATTGAACTTCACTTGGTCGACGACGCGCGTTGCGTGGCGCTGATGGAGCGCTTGCAACGCGAGAAGCCAGACTTGTGGGCTGAAGATATTGGGGAGTGATTTTTTCTGGCAGCACGTGGAACTGACTACGGCGATGCAACGGGGTCAAGTTTGATTGTGTGTATTCGGCCACATAAATAAAAATTCATGCGGGGGACATGGGTGACAAACGTCGTCACCAGATGCGCATCGTGTTACGCATTGTTTGATGCGCAGAACAGCGCGCGAATCGGCGCGCGCTCGCCCTACACTTTCCCACTATGACCAACGCATCCGACCCCGCCATTCTGCAGACCATCGCTTCCTACGAATCGGGCATCGCCACACTGCGAGCCGCCGCAGCCGGACTCTCGCACGCGCAGATCAACACCCGTATTGCGCCAGGAACATGGAGCATTCAGGAGATCATCGTGCACATTCTTGATAGCGACCTCATTGCGACCCATCGCATGCGCCGCATCGCCGCCGAGGAATTACCGTTGTTGGTTTCCTACGATGAAAACCTGTTCATCGCCAAGTTGCCGTCTGACAAGATCGACCTTGCAACCGCGCTCGATCTCTTTGACGCCAATCGTCGCTTCACCGCGCAATGGCTGCGCACCTTGGCGCCCAGCGTGTTTGCGCGCGAAGGAATTCACACCCAGCGCGGCAAGGTCACGCTTCAATATTTGCTTGAGATCTACACCAAGCATGTCGACCACCATCTTCGTTTTGTGCATGGCAAACGCGCCGCGATGGGCGCCGTAACAATGTGAGCACAGCAGATCATGCATGCATTTCTTCTGGTACTTGAAATACTGGCCGTGATCGCCACACTCATTGTGTTGGCGCTGGCGTTGATCGCACTTGGTACGAAACTGGTCTGTCGCCCAAGCAAAGTCGGCAAGGTGGAAATTGGAGCGCTTCAAGATTCAACACAGACTGATCAGCGCGGCGCCGTGCGCTCAGTTCAGTCAGCAGACTTGCAGATCAGCTCGCACACACTTGAGGCAATCTGGACGCCGATGCATCTGGAACGACTCGCGCATACCTACTGGCGATTTCTCACGCGCTGCACGCTTGGTCTAGTTCAAATCCAATACACCGAGCAGGAGCGCTTTATTGTTTTTATTTGCAGACCATTCGTGCTGTTGTCTTTTCGCAAGCCCGAGTACCAAATGGACCAGCATCGCGGCATTGTGCGCTGGCGAATTGAGCGCGGAATTTTGGTGGCCGCGCCAGGCGTGAACAGCGATGGCTATCTTGAGATTGACGTTGCGCGACGACCTGGTGCGAAGCCTGGAATGAGCACGCTTCATGTTGATGTTGAGATCGACAACTATTTTCCGTCGATTGCGGCGTGGATTGCGCAGTGGGTGTATGCGGCGACGCAGTCAAAGGCGCATGTACTTGTTTGCTGCGCATATTTGCGATCAATTGCACACGGCGATCTTGCTGAAGCAAAGTCGGTGCACTTTGTGCCGATCGATCAATTACCCACGCCAAGTGGTCCGCGACCGCGCGATCGCGGCAGTGCAAGCGGCGCTCCCGCGCAAAGCACTTCGTGATTTAATTTGCGTATCTATTCGCGTTTGAGGGAGACACATGAAAAGTGAATTTATGTGAATCGCGATTATCTTTTTAGGCAGACCAATGAATATAGTTGTTAACCTTTAAATGAAGGTATTTCAATTTCCCATTCACCCAAATTCAGTGAGACCAAAATAACCGCGAGCGAGAAATCAATTCTGCACGCCCTTGAAAACAGCATGTTCATGTTCCCTGAGGTGCCTGGACACTGGGATCTACCAACCTTCCCGGGTCTTCGGGCTCATGCCACACCAGAAGTGTCATATCCGGTCGGCAACATGGTGGGCGTATCAACTCTGACGCAAGAGAATGCGGACTCCGTCATTGCGCAGGTGCAGGAATTTTTCGCCAAGCGCAGTCACGTGGTCGGTTGGTGGCTGAATCCATCGTCCACGCCAGTTGATTTGGTTTCCAAATTAGAGGCCGCCGGATTCACAAAAGTGATTGAACAAGCTGGCCTAGTCCTGACCGACATGCAGCGCGACATGCGGTGCAATCCATTGGTGACCGTGCGCAAGGCGACCCGCGCGGATCGAGATAGTTTGATTCGCTTGTATACAACCGCCTATCCCATGCCAGAAAAGTTGGCCGATATTTACTGCGACTTGTTGTGGCGGGTCGAATCCGGAAATCACTATCTCGCGTTTATGGATGGTGTGAAAGAACCGGTGTCTGTTTCTAGCATGTTTGCCGCGCCAAACAGCACTATTGCGGTGATGCAAGGTGCGGCCACGCTCGGTGAATATCGTGGCCACGGCATCTACTCGGCGATGATGGCCAAACGACTTGCTGATGCCCGCGCCATGGGCAAGGACACGGCGGTATTGCAGGGCGATCGCAAGACTTCCGCGCCGATCTGCGTCAAACTTGGATTTAAAGAAGTGTGCAGTATTGATATCTACATGTGGGGCAACGCCTGAAGTTGAATGTCGCGCGCGTTGCGTGGCGCTGATGGAGCGCTGGCGAAGTGCAGGTAACGCGAGAAGCATACTTGTGGGCCGAGCCGAAAGCGAAACACGTTCAGGTTAGACTTGTTTTCGAGTTGTCTAAAAAGGGACTCGACTCCAGATTAAGCGGCTAAATTTGGATAACAGGGTCATGCCGCACGCGCGATCATTCACCAATGAATTGAAACATAAATGCCCGCACGCACCACCGCACAAAAACGCACCGCATTGGTTGGCTCGCGCCGCCGCAGTATTACTCCGCAAGATCTTCTGAAGCTTGTTGGTGTTGGCGACCCGCGCATGTCGCCCGACGGCTGCCACGTTTGACCACATATGTCTTACAGGAAGTGACACGTTCCTAGACATAAGGTTACGCTTGCCAGTATCCGCTAGCACATCGCTGGCACTACTCAACTTTCCGAGGAGGTTTTCATGTTGCTAATTCCCTCTAATCCCAACCCTGCTGACGATGAGGCATTCGATTTGGAATTGCATCCCGATTGTTGTGTGAATCAAAACCTGTGCCCTAAGTGACTCCCGCATCCCATGTCTAGACCTATTCGTGCGGCGCTAGCCGCGTTCTTGTTTCGCGAAATGACGCCACGGAAAAATGCACCCTCGCTTGGCATCGGTGGGGTATTGATCGCGGTGGCGGTGTTTGTTTCGGGTGTGGGGATGCTGTACGGCGCATCAATAGTTGGCGGGCATATTGACGAAGCTTGTATTTCTCCCACAACTTTTAAGGCGACCAAATCCCTGGCCTCTTATATTATTTTATTCCTACCTCATTCCAACGAGGGGGGCAGGTTGATCGCAGGAGGTGATTTCGATCGGTTCACCACAATAGAAGGCGGGCCGTGGCCAGGTGCTTGGCATGCGACGCGCTGGCGGAACAGCGATCCGGACAAGCCTGGAACGACAAGCCCTTTATGGGATAACAACGTCAACCAAAACATTAGTTGGGGTAACTTTAAACCACCGCTCGAATTCCACGCCTTCGCGGCGCTGAACGCTCTCGCACTCTGCGTCGTTGGGGTACGGTTTGTGACGCGGGAGCACTATCGGATCCGTTCAATCCAGCTCATCTGTGTAGTGGGCCTGGTCCTAATCATGGTCACGCTGCCTGCTGCATTTTCGGCGTGGTCGGGCCCGCAGCTTGTGCGCATTTTCTGGGAGCAAGTCTACGGTCTCTCCGGGCACGGCTCCGTGGTTGCCCAAGACCGTGTCTGGGTGCAGCCCGCGCTCTGTGAGACAAGCGGGCTCCTTGTCTTCGGGATTATGTATGCCGCTTGTCTGTTCGCGGGTGCATGGTGGGCTGCAAAATTTCTGTTGGGCGTCAAGGGCTTGGCGCATTCTCATCGGCGCATCATGCGTTGCGATGGCGTGGCGCACTGCGGGCGATGTGGACATCAACTTGACAATCTCACAACATGCCCGGAGTGCGGGCTGGCTCAAAGCGATTTGCCGCCCAGAGGGTGGCCTTGGAACAGTCGCTGGTTCCGCACGCAGCGGGCGAGGAGAGTCGCTCTGCTTTTACTTGTGGGAACAGCCGTGACAGTTTCGGCCGCATTGCCGTTGTTGGTTGGCGTTGCCCAAGTACTGTTGAAGCGGATGTAAGCGCGTCATCGACTATCGCTTGCAGACTCGCTAGTGAATGTATTCACAATAATTTTTTGTTTACCATTGAACGCAAAGCCAACTCATGGACTTTGCGTTTATTCGCCACGCCGCACGCGCGATGATTCACCAATGAATTGAACACAAATGGCAGCACGCACCACCACACAAAAACGCACCGCATTGGCTGGCTCGCGCCGCCGCAGTATTACTCCGCAAGATCTTCTGAAGCTTGTTGGTGTTGGCGACCCGCGCATGTCGCCCGACGGTCGCCAAGTTTTATTTCAACGCAAGATTGTTGGCGCGCGCAATGCGTACGAAACTTCCGTGTGGGTGGCTGACGCCGATTGCAAACGCGCGCCGCGCGCCGTGACCAAGGGACCCAAGGACACGCTTGCGCGTTGGAGCCCCGACGGAACCAAGATTGCTTTTATGCGCAACGACGCCGCGCTTGCTCCGCGCATTATGATTGTGTCGCACAAGGGCGGCGCGCCGCGCGAGTTGCTGAGCATGCCGCATGGAGCCGTTCGCGATTTGGCGTGGAGTCCGTGTGGCCGGCGTCTTGCGTTTGGATTTCGCGCAACGCAGGCGCAGTGGACCGCGCAAGCCAAGAAGGCGCGTGAGCAACATGGTTTGTCCACGCCGCCGCGCGTGATTGAAAATGAAAACTATCGCCTTGATGGCGACGGCTATTTTGATGGCCAGCGATTTGCCTTGCAGGTGCTTGATGTTGAGCGCGGCAACGTTGAAGAAGTATTCACCGACACGCTGGGTTTGTATTCATTTGATTGGTCGCCCGATGGAAACGCGTTGGTGGTGGCCGGTAATAAAAATCCGCGCGCCTCGTGGAGTTCGCTGGACACCGAATTGTTTATTGTTTCATTCGACGCGCGCGCCAAACATGAAACGGCGCGCATGACGGGTATTGCCAAGGGTCCAAAGTCGCAACCGCGTTGGAGCCCCGACGGTTTCAGCATTGCGTGGGCCGGTCGCGTTGGCGCTGACAGCATGTACGGCACCGCCAATGTTGAACTGTTTGTGCATGACTGCCGCGCGCGCAAAACCACGTGCCTGACCGCCAAGTCTGATTTGTGTTTAATGGCTTCAACATTAAGCGACGCTGGTGATCCAGCGTTCGAACCACAACTTCGATGGTTTCCAGATTCAAGCGCCATTTTCTTTCGCGCGGGTTGGCATGGAAGCGGGCGAGTTGCCAGCGTGGCCGCGCGTGGCGGAGCGATCGCGTTTCATACGGATCTTGGCGCGGAAATTTCGCTTGGAACTTTCAGCGCCGATGGCTGGCGCCTTTCGTGCGTTCGCTCAACGGCAACTCAACCAGGCGAAGTGCATGTGCTTGAAGTGAAGCGCGGAATTTTTGCCGCGCGCCGCGCCACCAAATTCAACGACGCGCTTGTTGCAAAGCTTGAATTGGTCGAGCCCAAAGAACGCTGGATTACCGCCAAAGATGGCCACAAAGTTCATTGCTGGACCATGCGTCCGCGCGCGGCCAAGGGACGCGTGCCCGCTATTTTAGAAGTGCACGGCGGTCCGCACGCGCAGTACGGCATGACGTTCTTTCA
>SESB01000877.1_pt1 | contig 21132 bp, 20 predicted proteins | sample 3171441 | NCBI WGS metagenome assembly SESB01 (sample SAMN06051867, study PRJNA518727) | freshwater metagenome | biome: subpolar coniferous forest; feature: holomictic lake; material: water; isolation source: holomictic Lake 227, 6 m depth | place: Canada: near Kenora, Ontario | collected... | reverse complement strand
ATAATCCAGTTTTCAATGGCGGGTTTGAAAAATTAGTAACAGTTGTTGATGACATAAAAGCATCACAACAAAAAACAGAAGAGCATATCGTTGTGATTAACAAGACAATTTATGAACCTGACGAAGGTTTATTTTCTAGAATCAAAACAGTCGAAAAACAACAAGAAAAAGAATTAAACAATTTTAAAAATCGTGTTGAGCTCTTGGAAAGGTTTCAAACAAGTTTCCAACGAGCTCTTTGGATTTTAATTCCAGCAGGAATAATGAGTTTATTTAAGATTGCTTGGGATGTTCTAAGAGATCATATAGTGCTAAGATAAGTTCCAATTGTCTGGTAACTTATAAGATGGTTCATAAAGCCATCATAGATCATCTTTAAATGCCAGTAGAACTTTTTTTCGTGTAAACCATGTTAGGAAACTTGTCATCAGATAATGATTTTTTTAACAGTGTTTTAGAGTGATTGATATAAATTCTAAAACTTCAAAATAAAATTCAATGTACAATTAAAGAAAATTTCATATGATTTATATATGTCATTTCAAATTGTAACGCAAGGTAAAGAATTACAAGAAAAGAAAAAGAATATTTTTACAAATATGAATTTTATTCATGAGCAAATTAAGAAAAATTGTCTTTTCAATGTTAAAGATCATGCAACATTAATAACAAAATCACAAGCGAATACAAGTATCAATTGGCAAAATCCTGTTGATCAATTGATTTATGACATAGTCATTGATCACTGTGTCAGGTCTGAAAAGAATGGCCCAGGATCACTCTTGGTTGCCCTTAATTTAATTCTTCATTCAATGAATGAGGAAACTAATATAGTGAAACAAAAGAATTATCAAGAGGTCGTAGATGCCTCGTTCACTCCAACATATGAGCAACTAAAAAGTTTTTTATTGACAACGATCAATGATGAATTTTTAAGTTCTCTTATTTTAGAAACAATAAATTTGTCAGGAATGGAAGGGAAAATATTTTTTGAAATTAGCAACAATGATACGATTTCAATTGAAAAAGTTAATGGATTTAATTTCATAGTTGACTTTCCTATTCAAAAATTATTTAAACAAAAAGATGTAAAAGTTTTGATCATTGATGGAATGATTGAAAGTGTTGGAGAGATAAATCACGTTCTACAAAAGTTTTCAGAAACAAAAGAAAAATTACTTTTAATCGCAAGAGGAATGTGCGATGATGTTAAAAATACATTAAAAGTTAATTTTGATCGGGAGACATTAAATATTTTCCCAGTCATAGTTAAATTTGATTTTGAAAGCGTAAATACGTTATCTGACATTGGAATTGTGTGTAATACAGATGTGATTAGTTCATTAAAAGGACAACTAATTTCAACGATAAAAATAGAAGAATTACAAACAATTCCATTTGTTAATTGTCAAGGAAAAACAATGACAATTGTGAATGATAAAACAACAAAAAATGCAAAAATTCAAATTAAAAAATTATTAGAAAAACGATATGATTCAGAAGTTGAATTTGTTGCAAAATTATATGATGAACGTATTAAATCATTGACACCAAGTTGTGTAAAAGTAAGAATCCCGAGTAATGAAAAGTTTGTAGAATATTCAGAACTTTTTGATGTGGCATTACGTCTTATTCATTCAATAATTAAACGTGGGTTAATCTTGAAAGATAGATTACCAAAAAATGATATTGTTTATGATCACTTTCCACAAATGATGACAACTGAAGCAGCTTTATCATCACTTCAATTTTCAGAATGTTGTTCTAAGATTTTATTAAATACGAGTGCAATTATAACTTGATACCAAGAACGTTTGCAATATTACGAAGGTCTTTTTCAACCGAGACGTTATCAAGTTGAGACAAAATTTGACTGTTAAATGCATTACGATTTCTTACAACTTTTTGAATTGCAACATCTCTTTGTTGAGCTTGTTCATTATTTGGTTTTGTAGTTGATGCAGCTTGCGTAGGTTCAGGAGGCTGAACTTTCGCAGTTTGTTGTGCCTGTGTTGGATTAGTAGTTTCAACAGGAGGTGCAGGTGTATTATTTCTAGTCGCAGCATTTGCTGGTTGAGTTTGTGTTTGAACTTCAAAAGAAGGAGTTGATGCACTTTCTTGTAAAAATTTATTAAATTGTTCTGGCGTCAAGTTCAAGATGTCTTGAGACATAATATTTCCGTTAATTCCAAATTTTTGTAAAATTGCTTGTGGATTCTGTGCACCTCCGCCAGAAAATAAACGACCAATTTTTGATAAAATCCCACCACCAGATTTATTAAATTGTGCAGAAATTAATTGACCAAATTTATTAACATCAGCACCTAATAATTGTTTTAATGGTGTTTGTGAAGCTGATTGATCTTTTAATGCAGTTTGCATTGAAGGTAATTGAGAAGTGACATTTTTTAATACGTTCATAAAATTTGTCATAATAGAAACAAACGTCACAGCTTGTGAAATTGCACCCGCTTTTGTCTGATCAACTTTTTGTCCGGTTTGTTGTGAAATAACAATATTTTGAAAATCATTCTCTGCTTTTGTTAAAGCATTTTGAAGATTTTTCATATTATAACTTTGTGCAATTTTTTTAAGTGAAGCAATTGAACTGTTGAATTTTTGAATATTCGCAGAACCAGTCTTAAAATAATCAAGAAAACCCTCAGTTAAGATTTCTTGTTGTTTTTCATATTGTTCTTTTAAAGTCTGTCGCATGTCAACTCCAATTTACTTGTCTTTAAGTATGTTTATAATTTTAGTTGAAGCTATGTTGAATAATAAAGAAGTCATAAATGTTTCTAAAGCAATTTTTAAAGCAATAGATAACATTAAAAATGTAACAAATCATAACGTAACTACACTGGTTAATAGTGGCGAAATAAAAATTGATAAAAATCAATTACCAAAATTAATTGCAATTCTTAATGCATCAATTGATCAAGGTTTACATCAAAATACAAAAAATCTTGAAAAAGAGATTCAATTATCAATTACTAAAGCGTTATCTGAATCAAAAAAAAAGTAAGGCCTTCATCATTATGGAAAAAGCTATCAAACACCTTGTACAATGTCGTTGTATTTTATCGCAATTTAAAAATCAAATAAATCCTCCTTTTCATCAATTCATTGTTTTTTCTGTTCTGGATGATGAAGATAAAATGAAAACAAAATTTGCACAATGTAATAATTGTGGCGTAATTCACAAAGTTGTTGACATTTGTAAATCAGATATTATGGCTGGACGAGAACAAATGAATTCAATTTTGAATATTGATGAGATTAAACAAAATTTGCCTTCTCAATTAGTTACTTTGTTAGAAACACATCAACCTGATTTGACTACTTGGGAACATGCTAAATGGATTATTGATAATCAAAGTTGGGGTGAGACTCTTATTTTATCATCAGAATCTATTGAAGGGGTTCGACAAGGAAAATATGTACGTATTTTAGGTGAAAAATTGTATAAAATTGATACATTCACCCGAGATGAATATGTGAATTTAGGTGCAAAATGACAATCAAATATGGTAAAACTAAATCTGAAGAAGAATTAGAAAAGATCACGCAAGCAAGAGAAATCGTAAAAACGATTATGAATTTTGGAGTGACTCAACAACAAATTTTATTGATTATTCAATTTTTAGGAGCAGAAATTAATAACCACGAAAATATGGTAGAAGTAGTTACGTTAGCTCGGGAACTTTTGAGAGGCGACAAAGTACTATTAATCGATAAGGGTGACTAAAAAATGGGAAGATCAACTGTAAGTTCAACTAAAAGTTGCGGTGATGAATCTACGATAGTAAATACACAATCTAGTTTCGCTAATGAAAGTCAAGTAAATGATCGTATACTTTATTTGGCTGGTAATGTAACTGAAATAATGATGACTCAGTTGATTGCTAATCTAATTGCATTAGCAAATTTTAATAAAACAGCACCCATTACATTAGTAGTTAGCACTTATGGTGGTTTAATTGATGAAATGTTCAGTTTATATGATATGATGAATTTCATTCCATGTCCAGTTCATACAATTGGAACTGGGAAAATCATGTCAGCTGGCGTTTTGTTATTAGCAGCCGGGAAAAAAGGTTGTCGTTTAATTGGTAAAAATGCTCGAGTAATGATTCATCCAGCAACTTGTGGTGCCGGTGGAAATGTTTTTGAACTTTTAAATGAAATAAAAGAACATAATCGACAACAAGTACAAATGGAGAGAATGTTGTTGGAAAATAGTAAAATTACAAAACAACAAATGGAAAATTTTATGAAGAGTGGTTTTGATAATTATTTTACTGCAGAAGAAGCGGTCAAATTAGGTATCGCTGATCAAGTTATAGGATCAAAAATCTAATGAGAATGAAGGCAGATTATAAAGATAATATGATAACACTTAGTTGGGAGGAAATGAAAAAACTTGTCATAGCTATTGAATTTGATGTGCAAAGGAATGTTAGAGGAAATTTACATTCTGGTATACGAGTTAGAAAAGGTTTAAGAGACTTATGTAGGCAGGCACACGATCTTATTAAAATCATGAAACTTGTTGATAACAAAACAAGTGAACAACGAAAAAAACAGAAAAAAATTCTTAATTTACTAAAAGTAAATAAACAACAATAATAAAAATCAAAATCTTATACGATCTAAATCAATAGCATTTTATATTTAATGTTAGGAGATCGTTAATGCCCTCACCAAAAGCAGTTTTAGTTGACATTGAAGAATACAAACTAAATCCATCTAAAAGTTATGAAAAAATTCATGGTAATGGTCGCCTTGATACTTTAAAACAAGAAGAAATTAAAAAAGAAGTTGAAATTGTTAATATCATTGAAACTGAAGTTTTAAAAGTTGTTGAAGAAGTATTACAAGAAGAAATTGTTGTTCAAACTAAGACAATTGCAGAAGTGATTTTTGATGAAGTTTTGGCAGAGAAAAAACTTACAAAACGATCTAAGAAAAATATTTCACTCTAAAATATCAATTTTGCGATAGATCATTTTTTCAATTTGACAAATTCTCATACGAGTCAAATCAAAGTATTGACCAATTTCATGTAATGTTTTAGGACCAGATTTTGCAGCAACTAAAATACAATTATTACATTTTGAATTGTCAACCCATTCTTTACATGAAGTCCTTTTACAATTTACATTATATTTTTCTTGTATTGAAAAGCAAGTTACATTTTCAACATTTACGTTAATTACGTGCAATTTTTTGTTCTTTAATTTGTTATTTGAAGTAGTATCCATAAGATTGATTTTAATAAGCTATTACATAGTGTTCACATTCAATTACGTTAAAGGAGTTTAAATCTAAAATGAGTAAAAAAACTTTCATCATTGATACTAATGTTCTTCTATCTGATACAAATGCAATTTATGCGTTTGAAGAGAATAATGTCATAATCCCACTTGCAGTGCTAGAAGAATTAGATACACATAAAAGTCGTCAAGATGAAGTTGGAAAAAATGCTCGAGTTGTTAGTCGACAATTAGATGAATTACGCAAATTAGGAAAATTACAAGATGGTGTGAAATTACATAATGGTGGAACATTACAAGTTTTAGCCACAGATTCAGATGCAAAATTAGATCTTCCAGGAGAACTTAGTTGTACCAAAGTTGATAATATCATCATCGCTTTTGTACATCAAATGAATAAACGAGGTACAGATTGTATTTTAGTTTCAAAAGATGTGAATGTACGTATTAAGTGTGATTCTCTTGGAATTAATGCAGAAGATTATCTTGCACAACGAGTTGTTGATACAAAAGAAGAGATGTATGGAGGTGTTTCAAGGGTGACTCTTCCACAGGATGAAATTGATTTCTTCTTTCAAGGAGTTGACACGTATTTACCAGAAGAAGTTTTAAGTAAGAAAACGTTTTATCCAAATGAGATTCTTGTTATTAAAGACTCAATTGAAAGTAAGTCAGCAATTGCACGATTTATTGCACCAGATAAGCCAATTAAAAAGATTACAAGTACAAAAGATGTTTTCGGGTTAACACCACGTAATAAAGAACAGATCTTTGCTTTAGATCTTTTGTTAGACGATAGCATTAAACTTGTATCCTTGACCGGGGTCGCCGGTTGTGGCAAAACGTGTCTTTGTGTAGCTGCAGGATTACAACAAGTTTTAGGAAATAATGCAAAATATGATAAATTAATCATCTCACGTCCAGTTCAACCTCTTGGTCGAGATATTGGATTCCTTCCAGGAACACTTGAAGAAAAAATGGAACCTTGGATTGCACCAATTAAAGACAATCTTGATTTTCTAATGGGAAATAAAAAATCACCAAAGGGACAAAGCGGTAATAAAATCAAAAGTTATAAAGATGGTGATGATCGCGTAGCAACATTTAAACGTGATCCATATCTTGATCGACTTTTTGAAGAAGGAAAAATTGAAGTTGAAGCAATCACATATATTCGTGGTCGATCAATTCCAAGGGCATTTATCATCATTGATGAAGTACAAAATTTATCAATGCATGAGTTAAAGACAATTATCACCCGTTGTGGTGAAGGGACAAAGATTGTTTTAACTGGAGACATTGAACAAATTGATAATGTTCATGTTGACGTATTTACCAATGGACTAACGTATGCTGCAGAGAAATTCAAAGAGTATGCAATTGCTGGTCATATTAACCTCATTCGTGGGGAACGCTCAGCACTCGCAAGTTTAGCTAGCAAAATTTTATAAAAATATGTTTTCTAGTGTATAATCATGTAAATGAAAAAATTTAAAATTTATGTTGACTATACACTAGAAGAAACTCCCAGACCTTTTTATGTTGGAAAAGGTGTTCTTGAACGTGTCAAATCATTAACAAGAAATAATCTACATTCTAGGATTTCAAAAAAATACGGTATAGAACGTAAAGTTATTTTTGAAACTGATAATGAACAAGAAGCGTTTGAAATTGAAAAGAAATTAATTCTTGAATATAAAACATTTATACATGGTGATGCTAATTCTTGGGGTGCAAATTTAACTCAAGGAGGTGAAGGAACATCAGGTATGATTATGTCTGATGAAGCAAAACGTAAAAATAGTGAATCAAATAAAATTTCTTGTTCAAAAGAAAAAAATGGAATGTATGGTAAACATCATTCTGAAGAAACAAGAAAAAAGATTGGTATTCGTAGTCGTGGCCGTCATAAATCAGTTGAAACAAGACAAAAAATGTCAACTTCTTTACGACAAAGAAATTTAACAACTAAACGTAAACAAATATCAGAAGCAACAAGGCAAAAAATATCAGAAGCACGTAAAGGAAAATCACCTTGGAATAAAGGATTAAAAACTGGAACGCATAAAGGATGTAAACATACTGAAGAATCAAAACAAAAAATGTCAGAAGCACGTAAAGGACGTATTCCCTGGAACAAGGGTTTAAAATCAAAAAAGATAGATGTTGAAATTAAACAAGAAGATATCGCAATTCCAACAAATTCATAATTCTTCAAGACTTTTCTTTTAAAATCTCAAAATTCATCATAACTTTCAAATAATGTGATACTATACTTAATAGTCAAATGGCTTTTAAGTATGATCTAGGATTTGTATCAACTGCTGGTAATGAATTTGTTTTTAGATGGAAACAACTATTAATTGCTCAAGGTTGGACTATTCCTTCATCTTCTGATGGTACGACTTGGGGTGCCGGAGACTTTATTACTCAACCATCATTAGGTGCTGGTGGGTTAAATAATGTTAGAGCATGGTTTATAGCACAATCTCCTTTACCACACACTAGATCAATTTGTATACAATCTTCAGATTCTGGAGGTACGGCATATGGTCAAGTTAGATCAAAATATTCGCCAGTAAATACATTTAATTTAGGATCACCATCAGCGACTCAAACACCTTCAGCGTCAGATGAAATAATTTTTATGGGTGGAGGAACAGACGCCAATCCAACATTTGCAACAACTTATAACTTTTTATTAAATGGTGAAGGAAAATCATATATTATAGTTGGAGACGCAGATGAAGATTATGGTTTTTGGCTTATGCAAGTCAAATTTGGAAATACATATCCTACAAAAGCAATTGTTTTAGATACAATGAAGTCTGGATCATTTTATTCATATGACAAAGATCCAGCTATTTTATATGCTAGTTTAGATCCAAACGTACAAACATTTGGGTATCATTTTTTAAATGGAAGTTCAGTTTTCTCTTATGGATTTTTTTCTGGATCGATGCAAAGATTTGTTCCATCAACAATTGCAGGTTTTCCTGCAGGTTATTCACCAAATGAATTTTTAAATAAAGACCCATTTTTTCCAATTCCTTATTTACGCAATCCAAGTCTTACTGGACTTCCTTATGGTTGGAAAGGATTGTCTTCTATAACACAATGGCAAGGATTCACAAGGGCAAATTTTGATACGTTATCATATGAAACTGCAAATGATAGAATTTGCATTCAATATGTAGTTTTGCCTTGGTCAGGAACATTTACCTAATTATGAGTTTCACATTTTCAGTAAATCAATTCATAGATTCAACTAGCGTAACTGCACAAGCTTCTTCACTATTTTCATGGAAAGAGGCATTAAAAACTTCTGGTTGGACAGTAATTTCATCATCAAATGGAACTTCATCTAGTGGGGGTGATATTCTTTTAACATCAGCTTCATTAAATAATAGTTGGGTTTGGTTCACAATAACAGCACCAAATTCTAGGTCATTAGGTGTTCAAGTTTACACTGGAAGTATTTTAAAAGCAAATCCTGGATCTGACGTTTTTACGAATGTGACAAAAATAAAATATTCTCCTTCACAACAATTTTCAACTTTTACAGGAAGCGCAACAATAATGCCTTCTTCAATTGATGAATTTTATCTTATTGGAAATTCTTTAAATAATCTTTCAACTGGAAGTTTTTTACCATTTTGGCCTGATGCTAAAGGTTATGCACAAATTGTAACAGGTGATTCTAATAGTCAATATACATTTGCATTTTGGGCAACAAAAACTCTTGCAAATAATTTGCAATCAGCATTTGTTTTTGATCTAATGCAATTAGGAACATGTGATTCACAAGATTCAATTGTATTCTATATTGATTCAAATAAAATTGTAGAATCAAGTGCTGCAGGTATTTTAAAAACTAATTTTCAAAATAATTCTTCACCGTATACTTTAAATCCTCCAATAACTTATTTTAATAATCAATTTGTAAACATAAGACCACATGCACCTCAAAATTTTTGGCTAACGATGGATATCAATCCAGTTACGGGAAAAGATTTATTAATTCCTGTAATGTGGTCACGTCATAATTACACGACAGTACCTTATTTTGTAAAAGGCATAAGTTCTATAATTCAAATTCCAGGAGCATCTAGGAATTATGGTGATTTACTTTCAATAAACTCTACAGGAGATTACATATATGTTGGATATGTTGTTTTCCCTTGGAATAATACGACAATCTTAGTTTGAAAAAGGAATTTTAATGTCATATATTTTTGATGTAAATGAAGTGCCAGCAACTGGCGCTGAATCTATTTTCAGATTAAAAAGTTTATTTAAAACAGCAGGGTGGAATATTGTTTCATCTTCAGATGGTTCAACGTTAAATTCTGGAGACAATATTACAAAAGCAACGACTGGTGCAAATGGAATGGCAAATAACTATGCATGGTTTTTTGTACAAAGTCCATCACCTGTGACACGTTCTTTTATATTTCAACGTGGAACAAATAATGTTTCATGGAGATTAAAATATTCACCCAAAGTTGGATTTTTTACGACAGTTTCACAAAGTGCAACTCAAACGCCTTCAGCTACTGACGAAGTAATTGTAATGGGTGCCGGGACTGACGCATCACCTTCATTTAATGCAACATTTTTTACGACTGATAATTCATATCGTTTTCATGCATGTGCAGGTAAAGCTGCTGAAAATTATACTTTTTATATGTTTACAAATGTTTTTGCAAATACAACACCATATAATGCGCTTGTTTTAGATGTCATGGTCTCTGGATCTTATCCAAGTGAAGATCCAGATCCTGCAGTAATTTATGCAAATCAAGCAGGATTAACAACGATGTTTGCCTCAGATTTAACATCAACTGGTTTAAAAGTTAGTTGTTTTGTTTCATCATCAGCACCAGGACAGGGATATGTTCCAATATTTGCACAAGCAATTGGTTCATTATTTCCTGGTGGAATTGCATTAAATCCTTATACAAATAAAGATGAATACATGCCTATTCCTTGGGCAAGACCAATTGGAAATAACCCACCAAATGGTTGGAAGGGAATAAGTACAATGATGTATTGGGCTGGTTTTTATCGACAAAATTTAGATCTTATGACATTTAATTCTGTAAAAGATCGAATTTTTATTGGAAATATTTCACTTCCTTGGGCTGGCGTAGACATTGCTATTTAGGAAAAATTAATAATGTCATATACATTTACAGTAAATCAAACTCCAACAAATGGTGCAGGAGCTATTTTTCTTTTAAAAGAAAATCTTAAAACAGCAGGATGGAGTATTTTGTCATCTTCTGATGGGACAACATATGTTCAAGGAAGTGATCAAATTACATTATCTGGTTCTGGTGCTGGAGGAATGGCAAATACGAATGCATGGTTCATAATTCAATCACCAGATGCAAATTATAAAAGACAATTTTCATTTCAACGTAGCACTTTAAATACAAGTTGGAGAATCAAATATTCGGGCGTTGCAGGATTTACAAGCGGTACAGTAAATGCAACAACAACACCTTCAGCAGTTGATCAAGGATTTTTGTGTGGCGCAGGATTAGATGGCTCACCAACATATGGAATTTTATTTCCCGCAGATGGAACTTATCGTTTTCATACTGCTGCTGGCGGTGCAGATGAAAATTATCCATTTTATATGTTGACATCTCAAGCAGGAACAACAACACTACGTACTGCATTATGTTTAGAGACAATGGCATCAGGTTCATTTGCTGCAGCAGATCCAGACCCGGCATTAACATATGTTGATTATGAATTAACTACGAATACGTTTATTTTTAGTTTATCATTATTAGGAGCAACAAGTCAAATTTCTGGAATAACAACACCAGCAGGATTATTTTTAAATCAATATGTTAACATAAAAGGTCATGGAATTGGAACAGCATTTGCAAATGGTTTAGTTCCCAATCCACATACTAAAAAAGATGACTATATTCCAGTTGTCTGGGGACGTCCCGTTTCATTAGGTTTACCTTTTGGTTTAAAAGGTGTCGGAATTATGATGTTGTGGGCAGGATTTAAAAGATCAAATTATGATACGTTATCAATAAATTCAGAAAAAGATAGAATTTTTTGTAACACAGTTTCACTTCCTTGGAATGGGACAGATGTAATTATTTGATTTATTGGTAATGATTTATAATGTCAATATTTTCTGGCGAATTTGTATTTTTTAGTGGGTATAATGTAAATTATGCACCATTTAGCGTAGTTACGTGTTCAAATTATGATCAATTAAAAAAGAATGAATTTCAAGCAGAAAGTAAACTATCTAGCAATTTTGCATCTTCATCTAATTGGTTAAATAAAACTTTTCAAGCAGAACAAGTTAGATCAAATCAAATTTTTGGTTTAATCCCAATTGGAGGAAATAAATCAAGTATTAGTGCAGCAAAAATTCCAGTCAATATTGTTGATGTAAGTAAATCAGGAATTAATTCAGCACTTTGGCAAAATAAAGATTTAAAAGAAGGAATGATCTCAACAAGAGATGGTGAATTTTTATTAATAAACACAGAATTTAATCTTGTTTCAAGTTCAACTGTAGATGAACAAGTAATCTTAGAACAAACAAGACATAGAAGAGTTTATACGCCAATTATTGATGCACAAATAGGACAAACATTTATCACATCATCATTAAGTTCTTATAATGATTTACCTGATGAAATTATGATAAAAATGGTAAAAATAAATATTTTTGAATCAATTACAATTTTAACAATTGTCCCAACAAGATTTAAAAAGACGTATTCATTTTTCAATCAGCGTGCCAGGAGATAATAATGACAATAGGATTATTTAATGGATACAATTTTAACGTAAATTATGCACCAACAACTGGTGCAGATTCTATGTTTAGTTTAATGTCATTATTAGTTTCTTCAAGTTGGATTGTTAATCAATCATCAGATGGAACGATATTTTCAACAAATAGTAATGTAATAACTGGAAGTGGTCAATTACAACGCTCTGGATCTTGGTTTGTCATTCAACAATCAATATCACCAAATCGTAGCTTTTGTTTTCAACATAATGCATCAACAACTGAACATTCCAGATGGAGAGTTTCATATTCACCTGCAAATGGATTTTTAGTTGGAAATCCAGGTTTGACTCAAATTCCATCAGCATCTGATCAATTTAATATCTTAGGCGCTGGAACAAATTTAGCACCTACTTTTGCGCAACTATTTCCAAATGATGCAACATATAAATTTCATTCATTAGCAGCTACTACGGCAAAATCTAATAAATTTTTCATAGTAACAAATTCAACTGGAAGCACAATTGTAAATAGCATTTTTGCATTTGATGTATTTCAATTAGGTACGTATGTATCATTAGATACTGATCCTTCAATTATTTTACAACGTACTTCTGCATCATTATGTTTAGGTCGTGAAACATTATGCGCTAAAAATAATGCTTGGGGAAAATTTGGAAGTTCAATTTATCCATTTTCAGCATGGGAAATGGGACAAATAACACAAGTCACAGGATCAGGAAAAAATTATGTTGGTTTTCCATGTGGAAATGATACAACAAATATTTACACTGGAAAAGATGATTTGATGCCAATCCCATGGGGGCGCGTTCCAGCATATTATACGTCTCCATTTGGTTATAAAGGTATGAGTGGAATGTTCTTTTGGCCAAGTGTTCTTAGAACTTCATTCACTCCAATTTCTATCGTAAATAGCAATGACTATATCATAATTGATAATGTTATCATTCCATGGGCAGGGATTCTACCAAGTTTATAAACGTTTTTTTTGAATCAATACTTAAAGTGTTGAACAAATTACTTACTATAAACTATGAGTGGAATTTTAGACAATAAACAAAGAATTCTTGACACTATCGTTACATCACAAGGTAAACAAGAAATTGCACAAGGCAAATTTAAAATAAAATATGTTACGTTTACTGATGGTGGAACTTATTACAAACCAAGTATTGTAAGTGGTTCAGAAGATGCTACAAATAGAATTTTATTTGAGTGTTCAAATTTACCGCAAGATCAAATAACGTTTTTAGCAGATGATTCAGGTAAATTAATTCCTCTTTTGAATCATTCACCTTATGATGTCACTGCAGGAAAAATCTTTGTTGGATCTGGGACAGATATTACATTCATTACTGGATCTAATTTTTCTAGTACCGCAGAAACACTTCTAGGGTCATCTATTGATAACTTTCAAAAGCTTTTAACAATTGGTTCAATTGATACAATTTTTGAAGATGCTGAATTTCAATTAAGTCAAGATAATGTAAATTTTATCATTACTGATAATTCGCCTATTGATAATCCATCACAGCAAGCAATCAATATAAGTCAATTAGAAAGTTTTTTTGCTGACAAACATCTTTCTAACATTCCAAATTTTAGGTATATGCCACCAATAAATAAGGTTTATGATTCATCATTAGATTTAACTAATTCAGATGTTCAAAAACAATTATCATCTCCTAATAATAGAAATTATTTAGGGACATATAAACCATTAGGACCGATAAAAACATTAAGTTATGATGAAATTAAAGTAGAATTAGAACAAGCGACAAAATTTGGAAATGTAAAAAATATAAAATTCAATCCAACTACGAACAAAAATTCATTAGCAATTCAAATTTTTGAAATGAATTCTGACACACTTTTTAAATTAGATGTTTTAGAATTTGGAAGATTTAAATCTAATGATAATTTAACTCCAGATCGTCATGTTTTTTTTGCTGGAAAAGTTTTTCTTGATGATAATGGAACACATACGTTTGTTAAAATTTTTACGTTAATCTTTGAGTAAAAACATGTTTATAAAAGCTCCAAAACAACAGAATATTATCAAAATTCCTGAGTATTTTATTACGTTAAAAAAAATAACAGAGAATAATGATTTACATTTTTCTTTAATCTATCAAATAGATCAAAGTGATGTTGTTAGAAAATCTGCACATAAGTGCAAAATTACAGCAACAAGTAGAGTTGTGAAAAAAAGAGACATAGTAATTGATAATAATTGGCCACAAATTGATAATAAGACCGTGATAAAAAACGTTTTATCAATGTTATCATCAGAACGTGCTAGTGCAAAAAATCAAGAACTTTTTATCATCAATAGCGTCTTCGTTGATCATACATCTGCAGTTAATAATCAAATTATTTCACCTTTACGTTCTGGAAAACCTATTAGTGAAATCCCACAATTAAAAAAATCAAAAATTTCTGTCAAAACAATTGGCGAATTAAATCAAACAAATAACATCTATCCAATTTTGCAAGTTAATCCAACTCAAATAGAAGATGATGATACTTCACCACCAACACATCATACATTCCAACTTGGAATAATAAATCAAGCAATAGATCCAACACACATTTATGATTATGAAGATGATATTTTAGATCCACAAGAATCAATACAAGGCGTTTACAATAAATTTGGTAATAGAAGTATGAGTCAATTACCACAAACACAAAAACAGCTTGTAGAAACTTTTAAATCAATTACTCGTGCATATCAAAATCCTGGAACTATTACTTCAATTCCATATAATGATGATGTAAAAATTCTTACATTAACAACTGAATTATCAAATCAAGTTGATATTGAATCTACGTTAATTTTATCATCTGATAAAATTTTAGATGAAAATGGAAATTATAAAGATGTTTATATTCAATTTGATGTATTAGATTCTAATGATTTAACAATTCAGACTCAACAAGAAAAAGTTGATATTTTACAACATATTGATGTTTATTATATGCCAAAATTGGCACCAATTGCAAGTTTTTCTAAATATGAAACTATGTCAACTGGAAATATAAAAGTACGTCAAATTGATGAAACTGCAAAAGGGATTAGATTATTTCGTAAAAATTTATCATATGCTTCAAATGTTATTGATAGTTACACATTTATTAATGATTTTCCATTAACATCAGATCATGGTTCTGATAATATTGCAGTCGATGTATCATCTAAAAATACTGTAATTTATCGTCTAATTCCAATTGGAGAACATGATACACTTGGTTCAGAATTTGTTAATGTAATTGTAAATCCATCTAAAACAAATAAGAAATTTACTTACGTTTCATTGGCGGCACAAATAATAAATGTCGGTGTGAATATTGAAGTACGTGAATTGCCACCTGAAGTAGTTGCATTTAGAATAATGCGCAGAGATACAACAATTTATGAAACTGAATTTGCTATAATTGGTGATGACAATATTAAAGTAAATCTTCAAGATTCAAATGCATTATACGTTGTTGTTGATAATAGTGTAAAAAATGAACACGTTTATGAATATGTTTGTAAGTTAATTTATAAAAATGGTTCTGAGACTCAATCGGGAAATACAATCATAGAATATGTTACATTAACTGAAAATTTAGTTGAAACAAAAATAGAAAATTTAGAAATAAATTATGACATTAATAATCTTGATGTTAAATTTACGTTAAATACAACTATTTTTGATACTCAATTAGATACCATAAAAAATCTTTTAATAAAACAAGGAATTGAAGAACATTTTATAAATGATCTTACGTTGGAAAGAGATAAGTTACGTCAATTAATAGCACATCAAGTTCAACGTATTAATCAAACGATTGGTGTTAGGGAAAATTTTGGAACTATTACTACTGAGACTTTTAGCGATTCAACTTTAAGAGGGATAAATTCTGTATCACCTTTACAAATTGGACATAAATACCGTTATGAAGTAGTTACATGTTTACGTTCTGCTGAAACGTTATTTGAAAATTTCAATAAAGAATCAATTGATAAAATTACGAATAAACCTTATGTTTATTCTCCTAATAAATTCTTACATCCAATTGCACTTTCTAAAGGAAATTTAACAAATCCAATTACGTTAAATTCTAATCATACAAAAGATCAAATGGCATTTGGTAATGTTGGAAATCTTTCTCAAATAGATGTTTCATTTTCTGAGAATATAACTGGAATAGTACAATCTTCAGTTGAAAAATTTGATCGTGAACATTTACTAATAAAATGGAACGTCAATGGAAATCCTGGAAATGTTGATCATTTCATTATAATGAAAGAACATTTAGGACAACGTAAAATAATTGGTAAATCACATGCAAGTTTTGAACGAACGAATTTTACGTTTGTTTATCACCAAGATACATTTGATGTTGGTGAATTATTCTTTATTGTTCAACCAATGTACAATTCTTATATGTTAGGTTCGATTGCTAAAACTAATGGAATTACATTATAATGTCTACTAATGGCTTGACTTTTAAAAATGGTGTTATTGCAACTGGGAATATAAATATTCAACCAGAAAAAGATGATAGTTCATTGGTATTTGCATCAGTGACATTAGATCAAAATTCTAATGGAACACCAACGTTAAATACATTTGATTTTTCAAAAATTTTAACAATACATCAAAATGAAAATGTAGTTCTTATACGTAAAATTGAAAATTTATCAATTACGCAAGCATCACAACCAATTTCGTTACCTAAATCAGCTACTATAACAGCAATTTCACCAACAAATATACGTGATATACAACAAATTACGCAAACTGATGAAAAATTGGTGAATAAATTAAATAAACCAAGCCCTCGTTTTTTACCGTATGAATCATTAACAGGAGTCTCTCAAGTCCGTCCAGAAATTCTTTTGGCAACGAACTTTGAACCAATATATAATGAAGGACATAAACATTCTAGCAGTGATCTAGATAGGAAGAATGATCAATATATTGATGGACTTAATGAATATGGTGAATTTATTGATGCACAAATTCAAGTAAATCATTTAAGACATGAAGCAATTGGAAAATTAATTGCAGATTTGAAAATTAAAGATGATACGTTTGCAACTCAATTAGAAACTAAAGAAAATCAATTTAATTCTCATATTCAAAAATTGCAATCTTATACATCATATTTACGTGATGTTATTTCAAAAATAAACAATTTGAAACAAACATTTAATTTAAAAAATGAAAATGTACCCGTAGATTTTATTCGTATTTCATATGATCATTTTCAAGATGCAAGACAACAATTAGTTTCTGATCTTAATAAGAAATTTAAACAAAATATTGGATTTAAGTCAGTACTTTCTGAATTAGGATTTTCAAATAATAATCAAATTGGATTTTCTAGTACTAAAATTTACTTTCAATCATTATATGAATTTAAGAATGTATTAAAAGGTTATACAAATAATCTACTTTCAATCAATCCAATTGAACAACGAGATGATGCAAATCCTGTTTATATCAATAAACATAAAAATATTGAATTTGGATTGGGATTTACAATTACTACACCTGTTGCATTTGATACGTTAATAAATCTTAGAATTAATGATAAAAGTGGTGCAAGTGAACTTTTAAGTTCAATACAACAAACTAGAAGTGTTTTTGATAATTTATTTTATAATGTTCAATTATCAAATGATGAAAGTAAAATTTCGTTATTATTACAATTTTTATCAAAAGAATTCAATTATTCAAAAGCGTTAAATAATGAAGAATTTACAACTTATCTAAAGAATAAATTTGGATTCACAATAAATCAAAATTCAAGTAATACAAATTTATTTGACAATATCATTGGAAATTTAGGAGATAAAATTACAGATAAAGTAAATTTATTTTCTGAAAATTCATTAGCAACACTTGGTCAAAAAATTGATGGAACGACAGCAATTTTGCCATTTGAAACATCTTATATTTCATATGAAAATAATGCATACACTCCAGGTTCAGTTTATTACATAGATAAATTGTTAGACATTGGAAATGTTAATGTACAACAGAATAACAACAATACAACTTCTGAAAATGTAAATTTTTATTACAATAGTAGTAATTTAGAAAAATATGCTTTTGGATCTGTTTATGAAGGGATTGATAATTTAACAAAATTAGCAAGAAACTTAAATTTAATTCCTCAAATTTTTGCATCTGATACATCATTTGATCAAACTATTGGGCAATCTAATAAATTACTAGAAAATATTTTAAGTGATTATCTTGATCTTAATAAGATGACCATGTTAAAAACTATTGATAGTGATGTAATCGCAATTTTTAATCTTGCACAAAATGATTCTTATCTAAAATCATTATTATTTCATTATGTTATTAATAGAACGTATGGTCAAGGTAATTTTGGAGCAAATGGTAATACAGGTTCAACATCAGTTTTAGATGAATTAATCAAACAAATTGTTACTGTTATTGGTTCAAAATTAAGTCAAGATAAAAGAGTTATTACAAAAATTATTGATGATTCAACTAAACAAATTTCTGGTGCATCATCAAAAGAGTCATTAATTAATGTTTTGAAAATTTCGAATAACTTTTTATCAATATTTTTTAGACAATTTAAACGTATTTTTGATGCATTTAAATTTCAAAAATCATTATATACAACATATTCTCATATTGAGAACACAACAATTTCAATGTTAATTTTTGAAACATTATTAACGATTGTTAACAAATATGTGAAAAAAACATTTGTTGGATATTTTACAAGTAAATCAAATTCATCGATTGGTAAAGAATTTTATTCAACAAAATCATCACTTGAGTCAAGTTCAACATCAATACAAACTGTAAATGCCAAATTATCATTTGAAAATGATATGCGTATTAAACTTATGTACGTAATTATTTCATCATTACAACAAATTTATGATGTATCTAGTAATGTTACATCTGAACTTAGAAATCAAGCAAATTCAAAGATTTTTAATGAAATTCAAACAATAATAGGTAATAAAAATTTATTTCAAATGATTATGAATGATCAACAAATTCATTTAATAGAATCATTTGTCTATGATATTGTTGATAAATTAGCAACAACAAATTATGTAACTGGTCGCGCTGGAATTAATCAAAGTACTTCAACAGAAAGTGACGTTCAAATAAGTTTAGGAAATCAAAAAGACGATATTACTATTTTAGATGATTCATTAATTTCACAAAAAGTTCGTCAATCATTATTCTCTTATTTGGGACAAAATAAATTTACGTCAAAAGCATCATCAAATATTCGTTTATTAACCATTGGTGTTCCTTTAGGATTTTCTCAAGATTTAAAACAAAATATCTTAATTTCACAAGTTAATCAAAAAAGTTTTGAACCAAAACAAACTGATATTGTAAAAGTTAATGTTTACAAAGTTGATGTTGAATATCAAGATTTAATTTTTAAGCCACAAACATTTTTATTTGAACTTAACAGATATGTTGTTAGGAATGATAAACGTTGGCGCTGGGTTCCAATCATGGCAAGTTTAATGGAATTACTAAATGGAACTCCAACAAGAGATTTTTCTTACATTGAAGAAAAATTAAAAAATCAAATAATGTATTTTAGTGATGAAAATAATCCATTAACAAAGTCACCACAATATGATTTTTTAACTAAAGAACAAAAATTTCAGATTGTTGAAAATCATATTGCAAGTTATTTTTATGAAATTTATGTAAAATTATTGACTGGAATGAAATTATCTGAATATGATTTTTTGATAAATTCATCAAATATTAGTAACAAAAATGTTGATCAATCAATAATCAATAAATTAATTGATGAAAGAATTAGTAAATTTATTACACCAACTTCAAATGCATTAAATCTTACAGATTTATCAGCATATGAAACTAATAAAGCTACTCAAACTAATGTTGCACATTCATTAATGTTGATACAAGATTTTCAAACTATGCAAACACAATTTTCAGATAATGTTAATGCATCAAAACGTCTATTTTCACCAAAAGTTTTTGAAAGAATTTTTACAGTTGCAGTCGATCCAAATTTATATGAAATAGATGTGTTTGAAACGTTAAAGACATTATCTGGTCAAGAGATGTATAATAAACTATTAAAGCAAGGTAGAATAGTTACTGAATTAGCCGGGACAAGTATTTATGCAGGTGCTAATACACAAGTTGAAAAAATAAAATTGGTTAATAGAGATAAAAATGCTGGAGATATGTTGTTTGAAAAGTATTTCGTTAACTTTGAAACTGTGTTAAATACAGAGGTTTAAGATGAGTGTTTCGCAACCGTCAAAAGAAACAGTTTTTATCGACATTCCAAAAGTTAAAAACTTTCAAGCAAAATTTCAATATAATTTTTTTGTTGCAGATGAAGCAGTTGAAAGTAGCATAACTGGAATTCCAAATAATGTTCTTCAACGACAAACTGATCAATTTGATACATCATTTATTGATCAAATAAAATCAAGAGTTCCAAGATTTGTAAGATTTGATTTTACGCCAGTTACAATTCAGTCATATACAAAAGAAACTAATGATGCTACAATTCGTGATAACAATATAAGATCACGTAAAGTTGAAAAGAATTATATCAAAAATAATTTAAGCAAAATTATAGATGAAGATTATTTTACAATTGATGATTTTACAACTGTAAATTTAAATGATCAAAGTATAACAAATAAATTATTTCAATTAATCTCTGGTACTGCGATGATTTTAATTGAAGATCGTGCACAAGCAGATGCTCAATCTGGAAAACAACTTGCAAAAGAGACAGATAAAATGTCATCTGACCAAGTTACATTTCAATTTTTAAGCAAGTATCTTGTTCAACCAAATGAAGATAACACATTCTTTTTTGAAAAAAATGCTAATAAACTTTATGGTGATGCTGCAAGTAGATTAAAAGAAGTTGATATTCACGTTCAAGTAAATAACAAATTTTTTAACGATATTGTAAATACATCAATTGTGAATTCATATTCAACATTCAATTCTGATTTTACGTCATTATATGCAATTTCAAAAGCAA